>OBRJ01000025.1_pt1 | contig 149980 bp, 131 predicted proteins | sample 1494831 | NCBI WGS metagenome assembly OBRJ01 (sample SAMEA3360658, study PRJEB22359) | human gut metagenome | biome: ENVO:urban biome; feature: ENVO:human-associated habitat; material: ENVO:feces | place: Bangladesh | collected 2011
ACTCGCTACCTCCACCTTGGCAAGGTGGCGCTCTACCAGATGAGCTACGGCCGCACATTCCATTTGTTTTTGCCGGTCTGTTGTCCGGCGACGTTGGTTATTATACCGCACACTCCGGCAGTTGTCAACCACAAAATTACATTTTTTTGAAAAAGAATGTCTTTTAACTCTGGTACGTTCTTTTTATTTTGTGTGCAGCACCACATTCCCCCTTTTCACCTCGTTTCGCACGGCTGTGTGCACGGGCAAAATACAGTTGCTTTCTATTTTGCAAACTATTATAATAAAGAGGACGCTTTGTCAAACGGAAAATGCACCCGCGCGGGTGCAGCTTCCATTTATAGAAAAGAAAAAGGAATTGCCAGCAAAAAGGAGCTAACGCAATGTATAAGATCACTGAAAAGGTCGCGCTGAACCCCACCGTGACAAAGATGGTCATCGAAGCCCCGCTGATCGCCAAAAAGGCAAAGCCGGGTCAGTTCATCATTGTACGTCCGTTTGAGGACAGCGAGCGCATCCCCCTGACTGTGGCCGGTTACGACCGCGAAAAGGGCACTGTGGATATCATTTTCCAGATCGTGGGCGGTACCACCATGGAGCTGAACAGCCTGAACGCCGGCGATTGTGTCCACGATTTTGTCGGCCCGCTGGGTCGCGCCACCGAGACCGAGGGTCTGAAGAAGGTGTGCGTTGTGGGCGGCGGCGTAGGCTGCGCTATTGCACTGCCCATTGCCAAGGAACTGCACGATCAGGGCTGTGTGGTGCACAGCGTGATCGGCTTCCGCAATAAGGATCTGCTGATCCTTGAGGACGAGTTCAACGCCTGCAGCGACGAGCTGCGCATCATGACCGATGACGGCAGCTACGGCACCAAGGGCGTGGTCACCGCTGCGCTGGACGAGCTGGTGGCTGCCGGCAACCAGTACGATCTGGTCATCACCATCGGCCCGCTGATCATGATGAAGTTTGTGGTCAAGACCTGCCAGAAGCACGGCCTGAAGAGCATTGTTTCCATGAACCCCATCATGATCGATGGCACCGGCATGTGTGGCGGCTGCCGCCTGACCGTGGGCGGTCAGACCAAGTTCGCCTGCGTGGACGGCCCGGACTTTGACGGCGATCTGGTGGATTTTGACGAGGCAATGGCACGCGGCACCATGTACCGCCCGTTTGAGGCACACGCCCGTGAGGCAGCCTGCAACCTGTTCAAGACTCAGGAGGGAATGTAAAATGGCTTTCAATATGGATCCCAAAAAATGCCCTATGCCCACGCAGGACCCCAACGTCCGCAACAAGAACTTTAAGGAAGTGGCTCTGGGCTACACCGCCGAGATGGCTGTGAACGAAGCCAAGCGCTGCATCGGCTGCAAGAACAAGCCCTGCCAGTCCGGCTGCCCCGTGGGTATCGACATCCCGGAGTTTATCGCTCACGTTGCAGAGGGCGACTTTGAAGCCGCCTATCAGGTGATCAACCGCTCCTCTTCCCTGCCCGCCGTCTGCGGCCGTGTCTGCCCGCAGGAGAGCCAGTGCGAGGGCAAGTGCACCCGCGGCATCAAGAACGAGCCGGTGGCCATTGGCCGTCTGGAGCGCTTTGTGGCCGACTGGCACCGCGAGAACGTGCACACCGCACCCATCGTACCCGAATGGAACGGCCATAAGGTGGCCATCATCGGCGCAGGCCCTGCCGGCCTGACCGCTGCAGGCGATCTGGCAAAGCTGGGCTACAAGGTCACCGTTTACGAGGCTCTGCACGTTGCAGGCGGTGTGCTGATGTACGGCATCCCCGAGTTCCGTCTGCCCAAGGCCATCGTCCAGCAGGAGATCGACGGCCTGAAGAAGATGGGCGTGGATTTTGAGTGCAACATGGTCATCGGCAAGGTACTGACCATTGACGAGTTGATGGGCGAGTACGGCTACGAGGCCGTGTTTGTAGGCTCCGGTGCCGGTCTGCCCCGCTTCATGAACATCCCCGGCGAGAGCCTGAAGGGCGTGTACTCTGCCAACGAATTCCTGACCCGCTCCAACCTGATGAAGGCTTACCTGCCCACCAGCAAGACCCCCATCCGCACCGGCAAGAAGGTTGCCGTTGTGGGCGGCGGCAACGTGGCCATGGACGCTGCCCGCAGCGCCCTACGTCTGGGTGCCGAGAGCGTGTACATCGTTTACCGCCGCGGCATGGCTGAACTGCCCGCCCGTAAGGAAGAGGTGGAGCACGCCGAGGAAGAGGGCATCATCTTCAAGACCCTGTGCAACCCTGTTGCCATCCACCCGGACGAGGACGGCTTTGTGCACTCCATGACCTGCATCGAGATGGAGCTGGGTGAGCCGGACGCTTCCGGCCGCCGCCGTCCCATTGAAAAGCAGGGCAGCGAGTTTGAGCTGGCCGTGGATACTGTGATCATGAGTCTGGGCACCAGCCCCAACCCGCTGATCCGCTCCACCACCCCGGGTCTGGAGACCAACAAGCACGGCTGCATCGTGACCGAGGGCGACGAGGGCAAGACCAGCCGCGACGGCGTGTACGCCGGCGGCGACGCCGTGACCGGTGCTGCTACCGTCATCAAGGCCATGGGTGCCGGTAAGGCAGCTGCAAAGGCCATGGACGAGTACATCCGTAATAAGTAAGCAAATAGCATAAACAACGAGGGCGCTGCACGGTAAATGTGCAGCGCCCTCGTTCCGTGTAAAAGTTTTTTAAATGCCCGCCGCTTGCGCTCTGGGCATAATTAGCGGAAACCCTATTTTGAAGAATAAGCCCGGAAAGTCTGCGGACTTTCCGGGCTTAAATTTTCATGGGAAGGACACAGCCAAATACGGCATCTGTTTTAATGTACGCTGGCAAGCTCCTTTACGGGGCGGCCGGTACGGGTCATTTCGATCTTGCGGGATTTATCGTAGCAGTAGCGGATGATGGCCTGCCGCCGCACAATGCCGATGAAAATGCCCCGGTCATCCACCACCGGGACGAAGTTCTGGTTCATGGCGGCTTCCACCAATTCGTCCATGCTGGTGGTCACCGTAACGGCCTTGTAGTCCCGCTTATGCGCAAACTCTGAGATGGGAATGTCTTCGGCGGCTTCCAGATCCAGACCATGGTATTTTTTCAGTCCCCACAGGATATCGCCCTCGGTCAGCGTGCCCACATATTCGCCCTTGCGGTTCAGCACCGGAATGGAGGCGTAGCGGTTGTTTTCCCATTTTTCCAACGTCTGCCGGAGGGTAAAGTCATCGTAAACGTACATCAGATCCTGCTTTGGGGAAAGAAAAAAGAGAATGTTCATGCCAACAACTCCTATCGCATTTTTTGCAGGCAATACCTGTTGGAACGGTCTGCCTGCGCTATGTAATGTGCCGTGCGTCCGGCGTATTCCGGGAAGTATCATGGGAAAAGGGGGCTGGCAGCCCCTTTCCCTCTCTGTTTCTATTTTAGCACTTTTTCATAGACAAAGAAAGCCAGACAAGGAAGCTTTTATAATTTATTCACAGATTGTTTTTCTTTATTTGTCATACTTTCCGTTTTGATGGGCACCGCACAGCCTGCCTTCAGCATACCACGCCCGCTGCGCAAAGCAGCGCGAGGGCCGTCGAGGGCAGTTCTCCCTTTTTTCTTTACAAAAATGATGCAAAAGAAGCGCAAAAAGCAGTAAATCCAACAATTTGAACTGTACAACCACGGTGCAAAGTTGTATAATAGGGTGGGTATTTATCTGAGGCAAGTTTCGTTTTGCACAGCCAATGCCCCCGACCCTTGCGTGTATTTTTATGAAAAATAACATAAAGGAGCAGAGCGACTATGATCACTTCCCGTTTCCCGCTTGGGAATGTCAGCTTTACTGATGGGTATTTTTCCACCCTGGTGGGTGAAGCCACCAAACAGTGCTACGGCGTTGCTGCCATGGCTCCCCGTGATATGACTGACGCTGTGAAAAGCATGGTATACGGTTCCGATTACCCGGAAAAGGGTGTGCGCGTGACCCAGCAGAATGGGCGTTTGGTCATCGAGCTGCACATTGCTGTCAGCTACGGTCTGAACATTTCCACCGCCGCCCGCAGCATCTCCCACCGCGTCAAGGACGAGGTGGAGCAGGCCACCGGGCTGAAGGTCGCCCGCGTGGTGGTGTCCGTGGATGACGTCATCGCCTGATTTGTCTGCAAACCCGAGCCGGGATTTTCCGGCCAGTTACTAAGGAGTAAAAACAATGATTTCTGGTAAGATCCTGCGCGACGCCATCATTTCCGGCGCCAACAACATCAACAACCAACGTTCCCGCGTGGACGAGCTGAACGTTTTCCCCGTGCCCGATGGCGACACCGGCACCAACATGGGCATGACCGTGGGCGCTGCCGTGCGTGAGCTGGAAGCTCTGGACGACAGCTGCACCGTGGGCGAAGCTGCCAAGACTGCTGCTTCTGCCATGCTGCGCGGTGCGCGCGGCAACTCCGGCGTTATCACCAGCCTGCTGTTCCGCGGCTTTTCCAAGGCTTTGGAGGGCAAAAAAGAGGCTGACGCTGCCGATATCGTGGTTGCCCTGCAGAAGGGTGTCGAGGGTGCCTACAAGGCCGTGATGAAACCCACTGAGGGCACTATCCTGACCGTTGCACGCGTTGCCTCTGAGGAAGCCGCTGCCAGTGATGCCGCCGATGTGCCCGCCCTGTGGGACGTGGTGCTGACTGCCGGTCAGAAGGCACTGGAGGACACCCCCAACCTGCTGCCCGTGCTGAAGAAGGCCGGCGTTGTGGATGCAGGCGGTCAGGGCATTATGGTCATCTTTGAGGGCATGGGCAAAGTGTTCCACGGCGAGGACATGATTGCCGGCGGCGAGGCTGCTCCCAACAAGGCAAAGCTGTCCACCGAAAATGCCGGTAAGGGCGTGTTCACCGACGACCTAATGAAGGTGGAGGACATTACCAACGGCTACTGCACCCAGTTCCTCATCAATAAGTACGAAGGTGCCAGCGCCGCCAAGATGCGCGCCTTTGCAGAGTCCAACGGCGACAGCGTGGTCTGCATTGAGGATGATGATGTCATCAACCTGCACGTTCACACTGCCGACCCCGGCAAGATCCTGAGCGAGGCCATCAAGTACGGCTACCTGACCAACTTCAAGATCGAGAATATGCACGAACAGTTCCTTGCCCGCCAGAAGCAGGGCAAGAGCCTTGAAAAGCAGGCTTCTGCCGAGAAGGCTCCCTCTCAGGCCAGCGAGTTCATCTATGCTGCCGTGGACCCCAGCCGTGACTACGGCTTTGTGGCTGTTGCCGCCGGTGAGGGTCTGAAGGCGGTGTTCACCGATCTGGCAGCAGACGCTGTGGTGTCCGGCGGTCAGACCATGAACCCTTCCACCGAGGACATTCTGGCAGCTATCCAGAGCGTGCCCGCCAAGACCGTGTTCGTGCTGCCCAACAACAAGAACATCATCATGGCAGCCGAGCAGGCACAGAAGCTGGCCGACCGTCAGGTAGTTGTGCTGCCCACCCGCACCGTGCCCATGGGCATTACCGCACTGCTGAACTTTGACCCCTCTGTGAACGCCGAGACCAACACCATCAACATGATGGCTGCTGCCGACAAGGTGTCCACCGGTCTGATCACCTACGCCGCCCGCGACAGCGAGTACGACGGCAAGCGCATCCGCAAGGGCGAGATCATGGCACTGGAGAACGGCAAGATCGTTTCCACCTCCACCGATATCACCAAGGCCACCTACCGTCTGGCGCGCAATATGTGCAAGAAGGATTCCAGCTTCGTCACCATTATTTCCGGTTGTGACGTGAGCGACGAGGACGCCGAGAAGGTTACCGAGATCGTCAAGGCAAAGTGCCCCAACCATGTGGAGGTAAGCCACATCCGCGGCGGCCAGCCCGTTTACTACTATATGATCAGCGTGGAGTAAGTGCTCCCCTGCTCTGATCTGACATTATCACAAAACACAAAGAGGCTGCTGCATGGTATTCCGTGCGGCAGCCTCTTTTTCTAGTTGAAAAGCAAGTCGGGAAGTTCCGCAGAACTTCCCGACTTGGAAATTATAAAATATTTTTCCGCTGAAAATGCCCAAAGCACACGCGGCGGGCATTCAAAATCGTCCAGAGCAGACAAAAGGCCGCTGCACAGAATTTGTGCAACGGCCTTTGTTTCTCAAAAAAAGCTTACCTGACTGCTCTCGGGCAGGTCGCCCAGTGCGCCCACCTGACGCAGACGGTCCAGAATGCTGCTGCCCACGCCGGAGGCCTGCTGCAGTTCCTCCACCGAGATATATTCCTCTCCGTGGATGGTCACCCGCTCCAGCGCCTCGGCAGCGGCACCGCCGAGACCCTTCAGGGCGCTGAAGGGCAGACGCACCTTGTCGTCCTCCACCACATACTTCGAACCGCGGCTCTTGCCCAGCTCGATGGGCAAAAACTCGTACCCACGGCTCAGCATCTCGTTGACCAGCTGCAAGCTGACCAGCACGTCCTCGTCCTTGGCGTTCTTTTCCTCCTTCAGACGGCGCTTGACCGCCTCCATGTGGGCACGCGCCACGGCAGCACCGCCAATGGCGGCTTCGTAGTCGATATCATCGCCACGCACGGTAAAGTACACCGCATAGAAGGCCTGCGGCTTGTAGATCTTGTACCACATCAGGCGGATAGCGCTCATCAGATAGGCCACAGCATGGGCCTTGGGGAACATATACTTGATCTTGCGGCAGCTCTCGATATACCAGTCTGGTACCTCATGCTCCCGCATGGCTTCCTCCCAGCCCGGCTGGAAGCCGCCCTTGGCCACCTTACCCTTACGCACAGCCTCCATGATATCAAAGGCCATCTTGGGCTCCAGCCCCTTGCGCAGCAGGTACAGCATGATGCTGTCACGGCAGCCGATGACCTCTGCAATGGTGCAGGTGCCGCTGCGGATCAGCTCGTCCGCGTTGCCCGTCCACACGTCCGTACCGTGGGACAGACCGGAGATCTGGATCAACTCCGAGAAATTCTTAGGCCGTGCTTCCACCAGCATTCCACGCACAAAGTTCGTGCCCATTTCCGGGATGCCGAAGGTGCCGGTCTGGCTGTCGATCTGCTCCGGGGTCACGCCAAGCGCTTCCGGGCTGGTCAGCAGGCTGTACACCTTGGGATCGTTCATGGGGATGCTGTCTACCGAGATGCCGGTGTATTCCTCAAAATACTTGTAGAAGGTAGGCATATCATGCCCCAGCTCGTCCAGCTTGAGCAGGGTATCGTGCAGATACTTAAACTCGAAGTGGGTGGTCAGCAGACCGCCCGCCACATCATCCGCCGGGTGCTGGATGGGGCAAAAATCGTAGATCTCGTAGGTGTCCGGCACGACCACCATGCCGCCGGGGTGCTGGCCGGTGGTGCGCTTGACGCCGGTGCAGCCCAGCGTCAGGCGGTTTTCCTCGGCGTGATTGACGGTGCGCTGCCGCTCGTCCAGATATTTTTTAACGTAGCCGTAGGCCGTTTTATCCTGAATACCGGACACCGTACCGGCCTTGAACACGTTGGCCTTGCCAAACAGTTCCTCGGTGTAGCGGTGCACATTAGACTGGTACTCGCCGGAGAAGTTCAGGTCGATATCCGGTTCCTTATCTCCGTAGAAGCCGAGGAAGGTCTCGAAGGGGATGTCGTGGCCATCCACCAGCATCCGGGTGCCGCACTGGGGGCAGTTTTTATCCGGCAGGTCAAAGCCGTCGTCCACGCTGCCGTCGGTGATAAACTCGCTGTGCTTGCACTTAGGACAGCGGTAGTGGGGCGGCAGACTGTTCACCTCCGAGATGCCGGAAAAGTGCGCCACGGCAGAAGAGCCGACAGAACCACGGCTGCCCACCTGATAGCCGCCCGCATTGGAGTAGGCCACCAGCTTGACCGCAATGACGTACAGAACCGCATAGCCGTGGCCGCAGATGGAATCCAGCTCCTTTTGCAGCCGCTTTTCCACGATCTCGGGCAAGGGGTCGCCGTAATCCCGCTTGGCGTGCTCCCATGTGGCATCGCGCAGCTGCTGCTCTGCGCCCTCGATGCTGGGCGGGTAGGTGCCCCGGGGGATGGCGCGCACGTTGTTGTCGATCATGGCGGCGATCTTGCGGGGGTTCTTTACCACCACCTCGTAGGCCTTTTCCTTGGGCAGATAGTAGAACTGCGCCAGCATATCCTGCGTGGTGCGGAAAAACAGCGGCGGCTGGTTGTCGGCATCCTTAAAGCCGTTGCCCGCCTGCAATACGGCGCGGTAGATCGCATCCTCCGGCTCGGTAAAGTGCACGTCGCCCGTGGCAATGACCGGTTTATGCAGATCCTCGCCCAGCTTGATGACGGTGCGGTTGAACTCCTTGATTCGCTCCTCGCTGTCCACCTTGCCGTCCCGCACCATATAGGCGTTGTTGCCCAGCGGCTGGATCTCAAGGATATCGTAGTAGGCGGCGATCTTTTTCAGCTCCTCGTAGCTGGTGCCGTCCACGATGGCGCGGTACAACTCGCCTGCCTCACAGGCGCTGGTGAGCAGCAGGCCGTCCCGGTATTTGTTCAGCAGGCTGCGGGGCACGCGGGGCTTTTTGAAGAAGTAGTTGACGTGCGCTTCGCTGACGATCTTGTACAGGTTCTTCAGACCCATCTGATTCTTGACCAGAATGATGAGATGGTAGTACTTCTTTTTCAGCACCTCGCGGTTGCCGCCCAGACCAGTGTTGATCTCGCTGACCTTCGTTACCTCTTTTTCCGCTAAGTCGTTCAGCATCACGCAGAAGATGCGTCCCAGTGCAGCGGAGTCCTCGCAGGCGCGGTGCGCCTCGTAGGCAGGCAGCTCCAGATGCTTGTTGATGGTGCCCTGCTTATAGTTGTGCAGACCCGGGTACATGGTCTGTGCCATGGTCAGAGTGTCGATATAGGTAGGCTCCAGCTTGATGCTGCTTCGTTTGGCAGCTGCCCGCAGAAAGCGCATATCAAAGGCGTGGACGTTGTGCCCCACCAGAATGCGGTCGCCGGCAAAGGCAAGGAAAGCTTCCAGCGCCTCCTTTTCGCTGGGGGCATCCGCTACCATCTCGTTGGTGATGCCGGTCAGCTCGGTGATCTTGGGGGTGATGGGCTTGCCGGGCTTGACGAAGGTATCAAACTCCTCCACCACCTCGCCGTTGCGGATGATGACCGCGCCGATCTCGGTAAGATACTCTACCCCGGGGTCAAGACCGGTGGTCTCGGTATCGAACACGCAGAACTCGCCGTCCAGCGGCTGATCCTTTACGCCATAGACGCAGGGCACCATGTCGTCCACAAAATAGGCTTCGCACCCGTAGATGAGTTTGAAATTCGGGTCCTTTTTGTGGATATCATCGGCTGCCAGCATGGCTTCCGGGTAGCCCTGACACACGCCATGGTCGGTGATGGCAATGGCGGGGTGCCCCATGCGGTGCGCCAGCTTGACGATTCCGCCGGGGTCGCAGAAGCCGTCCATGCTGGAAAGCTTGGTGTGCAGATGCAGCTCCACCCGCTTTTCCGGGGCGGTATCCTCCCGCTTTTTGCGCTCCACGATCAGCACATCGTAGGGGTATACGATGTAGTCGTGCTCGTATTTATCGTAGGAGCAATCGCCCCGCACGATGACCGTGCTGCCCTTGCCGATGCCCTCCCACTTGGAGCAGTCCTCCCCTTCCTGTGCGCGGACCTTCAGGTTGATAGATCCGGTATAGTCGGTGATGGACACAGTATAAATCTTGCGGTAGTTGCCCTTGACCTCGGTAAAGAACACATCGCCCCAGATCATGCACTTGCCGCCCTCGCCGCCCAGATCCTTGAGGGGAGTAAGGTTTTTGGGGGTGAACATTTTGCCGTGGAAGATGGTGACCGGCTTGTCGGTAAGGTTGAGACCCTCCACCTTGATGGACGGTGCCGTGTTCTTTTTCTCGAATTTGACCACCGGCGGTGCAATCTTGCGTTCCAGCTTTTCTTCCATTTGCTGCTGCTCGGCCGCAGTCACCGCGCTTTGCAGCGTCACCTTTGGAGTAACGCCGGTGTGCTCGGCAATGCGCTTGGCAAGCAGTTCTTCAAAGCCCATCTCCTGCAAAAACTTTGTACCGTGGCACACCCCCACCGTGATGTTCTGCCCGGTAATGGTAATGCTGCTCCTGTCCAGAAAGCCGTTGATGGGCACACCGTCCCGCTTCATATCCTCCAGCAGGGTGCGCAAAGCGTGCTCGTCCAGCATGGCATAGCCGAACAGGTTTTTGATCTTCAGTTCAAAGCCCTCATAGTCCGGCTGCAGGGAAGCCAGCAGCCGGGCGCAGAGGTTCTGGTCCAGCGGGGCGGCACTGCGCAAGGTAAACTCGACCTGCCGGTCCTGCCGCAGCATCCGGGCGTGCTCCACGATCACCTGCCCGAAACAGGCCGCAAAATCCGGGTCCGCCATAAACTGCGGCCACAGCTGGGAAACAAGTGGTTTCACAAATGGTACTCCTTTTTGGTGGGTTCTTTACAGCACAAACTGCCGCACCCGTTTTTGCGGGTGTGGCAGTAGGGAAAAGAATACTTACAGTTTATAGATTTCGTCCATGAACTGATCCAGAATGTTATCGCCGGTCAGCTTTTTGATGGGCTGACCGTGGATGAACAGCACAGCCTCGCCCTTGCCGCCTGCAATGCCGATATCGGCTTCGCGGGCTTCGCCGGGGCCATTGACAACGCAGCCCATCACGGCTACCTTGATGGACTTTTTGTAGCCCTGCAGCCGCTTTTCCACTTCGTTGGCGATCTCGGTACAGGGGTACTGGGTGCGTCCGCAGGTAGGACAGGTGATGACCTCCGGCCCGGTGACCGGGAATCCTACGGCGCGCAGGATGTTGAAGCCTGCCTCCACCTCTTTTTCCGGGTCGGCAGCCAGCGACACGCGGATGGTGTCACCGATGCCCTCCAACAGCATCCCGCCGATGCCCATGCCGCTTTTCAGCAGACCCATCTGGTAGGTACCGGCCTCGGTGACACCTACATGGAGCGGGTAGTCGGTGACGGCGCTGAGCTGGCGGTAGGCTTCCATCATGCGGGGCACATTGGAGTTTTTGATGGAGATGACGATGTTATTGAAATCGAACTTTTCCAGCAGCCGCACATGGTACAAAGCGCTTTCCACCATGGCTTCCGGGGTAGGTGCGCCGTAGCGGGCCAGAATGTGCTTTTCCAGACTGCCGCCGTTGACGCCGATGCGGATAGGGATATTCTTCTGCTGGCAGGCATCCACCACCGCCTTTACCCGGTCGTCATCGCCGATGTTGCCCGGGTTGATACGGATCTTATCCACACCCACATCTGCACAAGCCAGTGCAGCCTTGTAGTCAAAGTGGATATCCGCCACGATGGGGATATTCACTGCGTTTTTGACGGCCTCGATGCACTTTGCATCTGCCGGGCTGGGACAGGTCACCCGCAAAATCTGACAGCCAGCGGCTTCGCACCGCTTGGCCTGTGCCACATTGCCCTCGATGTCCTCCACCGGCACATTGAGCATGGTCTGCACCGCAATAGGGTTGCTGCCGCCAATGGTCACATTGCCGATCTTCACTTCACGTTTTTTCTGCCGCATAAGGGTTCCCCTTTCTTATACTGTCCCGGTAATAAGCCGGAGAATATCGTTGTAGGTTGCAAAGATCATCAGCCCGAACAGCAGCCCGAAGGTTGCAAGGGTGAGCACGCTTTGCAGCTTTTCCGGCACAGCATGGCCGGTGACGCCTTCAATGACCAAAAATACCACCTTGCCGCCATCCAGCGCCGGGAAAGGCAGTAGGTTGAGGATACCAAGGTTGACGGTAATCAGCGCCAGCAGTTCCAGCAAGTCCTGCCAGCCGTAGCTGGCGGCCTGCCCGATGGCCGATACGATGCCCACCGGGCCGGAAAGGTTGTTGATGCTCTCCCGCCCGCGCAGCAGGTCAATAAGAGAGGTGAACACGATGCGGCCGTAATACAGCACGCTGTTGCCCGCCTCCCGCAGCACATTGCCGGGAGTCTTTTCCAGCCCGTAGACGGAAAAGCCGATGCTCATGTGGGTCTCGCCCTGTTCGTCCTGCCATGTGTCGAACTGCACCCCCGGCAGCTGCACCTTTTGGCCATCCCGTAGGACGGTAAAATCCGCGCTGTAAGACCGGGTGCGCACCAGCTCGTACAGGATATCATTGGCCACAAAGCAGCGGCGGCCGTTCACCGCCAGAACCTTGTCCCCCGCCTGCAGGCCGGTCTGCCCGCAGAGGGCACCGTCCTGAATGGCGTAGATGGTCTTGCTGGTGATGGGCTCATTCTGGGCGGCGATCAAAACCACCAGCACCACAAAGCCCAGCACGAAATTCATGACAGCACCGGCTACCATGACCAGTGCCCGCTGCCAAACCGGCGCTTCGTTCAGGGGAATGCCTGTGGGCTGCACAGATGCTTCGGTCTCCGGGGCGGGCTGCTCCTGCGCAGTGTGGTTGGCTTCTGCCTGCTGGCTTTCGGGGCTTTCCTCTCCTTCCAGCGCTACAAAGCCGCCCACGGGCAGGGCGCGCAGACTGTACTGGGTGCCTTTATGATTCTTTTTCCAGAGCACCGGCCCCATGCCGATGGAAAACTCGTTGACCTGAATGCCGCAGAGCTTTGCCACTGCAAAATGCCCGAATTCGTGGATGGCGATCACTGCGCTGAACACAAGCAGCGCAGCAAGGATGGTGATAATAAATGACATTCGTTCTCCCATATCGCCCCGGAGCCGTTACAAAAACAGCGCCGGGGCGTATATTGCTGATAAAGCGTTACAGGTGTGCCTGCACGAATGCGCGCGCCATGCGGTCGCACTCATACACGTCTGCCAGCGTATAGTCGCCGCCAAAGCTGTCGCTATCCACAACAGCCTCCACCAAGCGGCCGATATCCAAAAAGCCGATCTTGTCCTCAAGGAACAGCTTAACGGCTTCCTCGTTGGCGCCGTTGGCGGCGCAGGGGCCAAGACCGCCCTTGCGAATGGCCTTTTTGCAGGCGGCAAGGCAGCGGAAGGTCTCTTCATCGGCCACGTCGAAGGTGAGCAGCTTCAGGGTGGTAAAGTCCAGCTCCGGCACTACGCCCGGCACACGCTTGGGGTAGGTCAGGGCGTACTGGATAGGGATGCGCATATCCGGCACGCCCAGCTGAGCAATGATCGAATTATCGCTGAACTGCACCGCAGAGTGGACGATGCTCTGGCGCTGCACCACGATCTGAATTTTTTCCGGCGGCAGACCGAAGAGCCATACAGCCTCGATCAGCTCCAGACCCTTGTTCATCAGGGTGGCAGAGTCGATGGTGATCTTCGCGCCCATGTTCCAGTTGGGGTGCTTGAGGGCGTCTGCGCGAGTCTTGCCGCGCAGCTGTTCAGTGGTCATGCCGAAAAAGGGGCCGCCGGAGGCTGTGAGCAGAATTTTGGTCAGGCTGGGAGCACTTTCCTTATCCTGCAGGCACTGGAAGATGGCAGAGTGCTCGCTGTCCACAGGAAGCAGCTGTACCCCGTGCTTTTCCACCGCCTGCGTGACCAGATGACCGCCGGTGACAAGGCTCTCCTTGTTGGCCAACGCCAGATCGTGGCCGCTCTCGATGGCGCACAGGCTGGCTCCAAGGCCGGCAATGCCCACCACGCTGTTCAGCACCACATCCGGGCCGTCCAGCGCTGCCAGTTCCTTCAGCCCCTCCGGGCCGATGAGCAGCTTGGGTGCATTTGCCCGGCCAGCCAGCGCAGCGTCCAGCTTTGCGGCAGCGTCCGGGTCGGTCATGCAGACGTATTTGGGGTGGAACTCCTCGATCTGCTGCAAGATCTTTTCCACATGGCTATGGGCAGAAAGGCCGTAGACCTCGTACCCTTGGGCGCGGATGACATCCAGACTCTGGGTACCGATGGAACCGGTAGAACCCAGCAGCGTAATTTTTTTAGACATGATAGTTTCCTCCCCTGTATCAGGCGTAGAACACGGCGGTAATGACCATGGTCACGAAAGGCGCAATGAACATCACACTGTCGAAGCGATCCAGAATGCCGCCGTGACCCGGGAAAATGGTGCCGTAGTCCTTAATGCCGCACTGGCGTTTGACCACACTGGCAAACAGATCGCCGTAGATGCCCAGCACTGCGGCGATGCAGCCCAGCAGCGCGATAATAACATACATGGAAACGCCGATATTAGAGCGGGTAAAGGCTTCCATGCGGTTTGCCGCAATAGAGTAGATGAGGGTAGCGACCACGCCGAACACCATGGTGCCCAGCACACCGCCGATGGCTCCCTCCACCGTCTTTTTGGGGCTGACCACCGGGCACAGCTTGTGCTTGCCGAAGGCGCGGCCTGCAAAGTAGGCGCAGGTATCGCCGCCCCATGCAAAGCAGAGGATGAGCAGAATGAAGAAAACAGCGTCATAGCCGTACTTTTCCACCGGCAGACGCTCCTTGAGCAGGACAAAAGAATAGAAGCAGAAGATCACGATGCCCGAAAACACCAAAAGACCGCTGGCCTTCTGGTAGCTGATGGTGCCGTTGCGCACCACCAGATAGATGGCAAAAAAGGTGACCAGCACAAAAGACATGGGCATGACCAGCTTGCGCATGGCGCTGTAACTGGAAAGCATGACCAGCAATGTGTAGGGTACCAGCACTGCGTACATGAGCCAGTCCTTTTTTTCAAAGCCGAGGGCGCTGTAAATCTCGTGGATGGCGATCAGGGTGATGGCTGCGATCACCAGATTGAACACCATGGTGTTGAAGGTAAACATCACGCCAATGAGCACCAGAATGCCCACGATCGCAGTAATAATGCGTGTTTTCATAGGTTTGATCTCCTTTGTTCTTCCGGCAGCAGCCCCTTGCAGGGCAGTGCATTCCGACCCGAGGAAGTACCGGGTCTGCCGGGTCTGCATCTGAGATGCAGGGTTTGCAGTACGGACAGCGGGCCGCTCAGATGCCGCCGAACCGGCGGCTGCGGTGGTTGAACTCCTCAATGGCGGTGTCCAGATCGGCGCGGGTAAAGTCCGGCCAGAGCACATCCATCTCCACCAGCTCCGAATAGGCGGCCTGCCAGAGCATAAAGTTGGACAGCCGCTTTTCTCCGCTGGGACGCAGGATAAAGTCCGGGTCCTTCTGTCCGGCAGTGTACATGGCATCGCTCATCATCTGCTCGTTGATATCCTCGGGGCGGATCTCGCCTGCTGCGGCCTTTGCAGCCAGCTGCTGCGCTGCCCGCACGATCTCCGGGCGGCCACCGTAGTTGATGGCGATGTTCAGGGTCATGCCGGTCTTGCAGGCAGAGTCCCCTTCCAGCTCGTTCATCATCTTTTGCAGCTTGGGGTCCAGCGCGGTGCGGTCGCCCAAAAATTTGATGCGGATATTGCGATTTTTGTAGTCAAAGCCCTCGATGAGGTACTGGGCGAACAGCTTCATGATGGCACCCACCTCTTCCAGCGGGCGTTTCCAGTTCTCGGTGGAGAAAGCATAGAAATACACCGATGCTACGCCAAGTTCATCGCAATAGTTGGCAATATCCTTGAACACCGCCGCACCCTTCTTATGTCCTGCGGTGCGGGGCAGACCGCGGTTTTTCGCCCAGCGGCCATTGCCGTCCATGATGATGCCGATGGAAAGCCCCTCGGCAAATTCTTTGGGGTGTGCCATTTATACCTCCCGGCAGCAGGGCTGCCCTGCAAAAAGTGCCGCGCACCTTTCACCAGCGCACGGCACCTCCCAATTGTTATTGTGTGCTGCGGATCAGACGGCCATGATCTCCTTCTGCTTTTCTTCCACGGCAGCATCAATGTTCTTGATATACTTATCGGTCAGCTTCTGGACATCCTCTTCCATGGTCTTCTGGGTGTCCTCGGTCAGTTCGCCGGCCTTCTTCATAGCCTTGGCCTTATCCATAGCGTCGCGGCGCACGTTGCGCACAGCAACCTTGGCGTCCTCGCCCAGCTTGGAGACTTCCTTAGCCAGCTGCTTGCGGCGCTCCTCGTTGGGTGCGGGGAAGTTCAGGCGGATGGTAACGCCGTCATCAATGGGGGTAATGCCCACATCGCTGGCCATGATCGCCTTGCTGATGGGACGCAGCAGAGTGCGGTCCCAAGGGGTGATGGTGAGGGTGCGTGCCTCAGAGACGGCCACAGCGGCCAACTGCTGGATGGGGGTGGGAGCACCGTAGTAATCCACGACCACCTTATCCAGCACGGCGGGGTTTGCGCGGCCTGCGCGCACCGCGGCCAGCTCGCGGCTCAGGTGCTCCACAGAGCTCTTCATCTTATCTTCGAAAACCTTGGTGTTGCTGCTCATTGTCGTTGTTCTCCTGTTTCTTTATTCTATTGATCCATGCAGGCAGCGCACTGCGCTGCTGCTCTATCCAATCGTATGCAGTTGCACCGGGGTGCTATGCTCAGCCCTCGTAGACCAGCGTGCCCACGTTTTCGCCCTGCACAGCCCGTGCGATGTTGTCCGGGTCGGCCAGATCGAACACCAGAATGGGCAGCTTGTTGTCGCGGCACAGGGTAGCTGCGGTACCGTCCATAACGGCCAGCTGATCCTCCAGCACCTTGGTAAAGGTAAGGGTATCGTACTTTTTGGCATCCGGGTACTTGTGGGGGTCCTTATCGTAAACGCCGTCCACCATGGTTGCCTTGAACATCACGTCGGCGCTCACCTCCACGGCGCGCAGCGCGGTAGCCGTATCGGTAGAGAAGAAGGGGTTGCCGGTGCCGCCGCCGAACACAGCGATTTTGCCCTCATCCATGGCGCGCAGAGCGTCCTTGCGGGTAAAGGCAGGGGCCACCTGCGGCATGGTGATCGAGGTGAACACCTCGGTGGGCACACCCAGCTGCTCCAGCTTATCGGAAACAGCCAGTGCGTTCATCACCGTAGCCAGCATACCGATCTTATCAGCCAAGGTGCGCTCCATTTTACCGCTGGAGCGGCCGCGCCAGAAGTTGCCGCCGCCCACAACGATGCCGATCTGCACGCCCAGCTCGTGGGCCTTCTTCACGCCGCCGCAAATGGCGTCCATAGTGGGCTCATCAAAGCCCATGCCCTTTTCGCCGCCCAGCGCTTCGCCGCTGATCTTCAGAAGGATACGCTTATATTTCAATGCCATAATCCAAACACCACCTGTTTTAACTTTTGCCGGACAGTCCCGGCATTTTTGCTATACTATATTTTACAATAAATCCGCCACAATGTAAACAGTCAAACGCACCGTTCTTCGCAAAGCTTTTGTGAACGAATGCGCAGCGCCCGCAAAGCCTGCTTTTGCTCCGGGGGGATGCGGTAGCTTTCTACCGCTTTCTGGATGGTCTTGTTGTGCGTCCACACGTCCAGCCGCTTATCGGTCAGCCACGGCAGCGCCGCCGTGGGCTGCTTTGCCAGTGCAGTGGCAAAATACCACGCCCGCATCATATTGACATAGTATTCCTCGCTGTGTACCGCCGCAACCCAAGCCAAATATTCCGGTCGGAAGGCATCGTCCAGATAATACCGCATCAGCATCCCGATCCCGTAGCGCACGGTATACACTTGGTCAGAGCCCAGCCAGCGCCGGATAGCAGGCAGCAGCTCCGGCTTATGCTGCGCAAACACCTTGGGGCTGAAACAATCGCAGACTGCCCAGTTATCCACATAGGGCAAAAAATGCTCGGTAGCCTCCAGCGCCGCGCCGTAGTCCCGGACAGCCTCCAGCAGAAAGGCGTGGAGGGCGTTTTCTTCATAATAAAAATGCGGTAGTTTTTGCAGAAATGTCTCTGCTTCCGGGGTATTTGCCAGCTGTTTTGCCAGCTTGCGCAGCAGCGGCACCCGCACCCCGATCACCGTTTCCGGTGGCAGGGTGGGCATCAGGCGGCTGTTAAAGATCTGATATTCCTTATCCTGCAGCGCAAACAGCTGCGCACGGATCACATCCACTTCCGGCATTTTGTCACTTCCCTTCTGCATCATTATACCAGATGGAAGGAAAAATGCAAAGAGAAAAGGCTCCACCTTTTCAGATGAAGCCTTTGGAGCATCCCGCGCTTTCTATAATAGTATCCCCGTTTCTGTTTTTCCTGCTTGTTTACCCCACCCGCTGCCGCTTATCCAGCCGCATTTTGTCAGCTATCATCGCAATGAACTCCGAGTTGGTGGGTTTGCCGCGCAGGTTATGGATGGTATAGCCGAAGTAGCTGTTAAGGGTATCCACATCTCCCCTGTCCCATGCCACCTCGATGGCGTGGCGGATGGCGCGCTCCACCCGGCTGGCAGTGGTACCGTTTTTCTTGGCGATTTCCGGGTACAGGCGCTTGGTCACAGCGTTGATGTACTCCGGCTCGTTCATCGTGAGCAGGATGGCGTCCCGCAGAAACTGGTAACCCTTGATGTGGGCAGGGACGGTATCAGAATAGGCAATAAATCTAAGTCAAAATCTTATTATTTGTTGGTATAGTCTCGAACAATTTATTGTGACACCAGTATACCGCATTTCGGCTGCAAAAGCAATGTTCTTTACATATTGTATTGGAGCAGTCTGCCCCGGCGGAGTCTTGTTACAGTCGCTCAAATCCAAACATACAGCCCCGCCGGGGCATTATCTTCAATTTAACAAGAGGATAATCCATCAAACAGAAAAGCCTGTCAGTTGCGTTTATTTGCGGTCTGACAGGCCTTCTTATCATAATGATTTAGTTGTTGGGATAGACAATAGGCTCATTAGCTACTCCATGCTTTGCCATTTCAATTAAGCAGTCATTATAGCCTTTGGCATAGCTTGCATCACATAAATCTTCTATGCAAGGCTCTGCAAAACCACAAATGCCGTCATCGAGTTGATTTTCTTCTACAATGATTAACAGAGCTTCGCCCAATTCTCTAGCGGCTTTTTCTATAACTTCATCATGCTTTTGATTTTCAGCTTGCAGACGAGAAAGTTCTTTTAAATAATCCATATGATTATGCCTCCACTATTTTTAAATTCAACATAGAATAGTCAATTACATCATGTGGTGTCGATTCTCTAAACGTAGTTATGTAAAATCAGATACTTTTTCTTAAATTTCATAATAAATCAAGTCTTCCTTTTTAGAACACTTCTTCTTAAACTTCAACACAATGCGTCCATCAGGAGCGTGCCACGCTTTAACCTCTTCACAGAAAATTTCTTCAGGTTCACGCTTTAAGAACTTTTCAAACTCCTTCATATCCATATTTAGATACTTTGCTGCATCATCTCTTCTTTCAAAGTATTTCATCTTTGTAAAAGGAAAATCATGACCACCTCTAGCAAAAGTGCTGCTATCTACTACCTTTCTTTCTACACCAAGCTGAAAGCCACCAGCAATCTTATCATGCTCTTTTTTAGTCAATGCCTGTAAATTGATGAGCCTATTATCCAAGCTGTCTCCACTGATATGGTGAACAACGCCATCTTCAGGAATAGGATAGTCTCCAAAAAGTTTCCAAACTAGAACATGTGCCAGCATTTCATCTTTTTGCCCGGTAGTTGCATTTTTCAGTAGATAGCGAACATAATACTTTTTGTTACCGTCTTTCGTTTCTTTCTGATTTAAAAAGCGGTACTTTAAGAATTTACCTTTGCGCCAGCTAAAAACACGTCCTTCGGATGTAATGTGATACATAGGATAATCTTCAAGCTGTCCGATTTCTTCATTTTTCCAAAGATGAACCGTTACTTCTTTACCATTGTGTTCAATCGTCTTTTCATAGGGGGGATTATTGATAATCATGTAAACACTCCATTTCTATATATTATACATCTTTTATACGTTCCCCTTTATATAGGGTCACGTTTATTTTTTACATCAAGCTACTTTTTTCTATCACCCAATAAGCCTTTCTTTTCTCTTTTCCATCGTTGATGTGATATTTAAAACCATATTCTTTTAAATATTGATTTAACATCTTTCTGGATTTTAATAGATGACCGTCCTTCTTTAAATCAAATACCTCAATTAAAACTTCTCTATCTGGTTTGAAAAATTTCTTTCCAATATTTGATTCAAGATACTGTGTTAACCTATAATCCTTAGACACTTTTTCGTAGAGCAAACAAGGAATTTTAAGCAATTTCTCTACTTCATCAATCATAGAGGTTTCTTTCTTTATGATACTACGATAGAACCGAAAATCGTAACGTGCTTTAAAATATGCTGGATATACGATGTGCATAGTGTTATCAAAGAATTTTGGCATATTGGGTACAAAACGATACTTGTTACTGAATGACTCAAAATTATAATCTTTCACCGTATAATATTCTTCTGCAACTCGCATTGCTTTTTTTAAATCACCGTATCTGCCTGAAATACTGTCAATTCCAGAATAGAAATAAACCGTTATGCCCTCATCAGTGTTTAAAATACGTCTTCTACCCAAACACTGAATAAATTCTGTTAAATCGCTCAAATCAATGATGATATGCTTGATTGAGTTATCTTTTAAATTGATTCCATTATCAAGAACTTTTGTCGTAAACAAAATTCTACAATCAAAGCGTTCATTCGTAACAATTTGCCTAAATACTGGATTAGTCTCCTTGTTTTGACCTTCCAGATAAGAACTATCCTCATACATAATGTGAAGATTCTTTAGCCTTTTCTTACTATCTCCAAAGAAAATAATCTTCTCATCTTTCGGCACATCATTGATGATTTTATAGACTGCTTCGCGGTCACTATAAGCATATAACTTCTTTATATGACTATAATCACGCTCAACTGTATAGGTTTTATCAATCTTTGCACCGTAGTACTCCTGCAAGAGCTGTGGAGTTGCAGACAGCATAAGTACAATCTTTGAATCCCGATAGTGGTCTACCATCTTTACAATCGTTTCAGTTGCTAAATTGAAAGACGCATCTTGAAACAGATAGTGTGCTTCATCCAGCACTAGATAATCAAACTGTTCCACAAGCGGCATTAAATCTTCGGGCTGATATGTAGAAATAACTTCTATACCCTGTTGACGCTGGTTAAACTCCAGCTTTTGATAGGTCATCAGCATAATATCTGTGTCCTGTGTTAGAAGCTCCTGCTGTCCCTTCAACGCCAGACGATTAGAAAACATCAAGATTCTTTTATGTTGCTCCTTTGCAAAGGGGTACAATTCTTTGATGACAAAAGTTGATTTGCCTGCGTTGCATCCAGCGTCAACAAGATATAGCCCCGGTGTCCATTCTTTATAATCCGGGATAGTCAGGTATTCCATAGCACTTATAATTTATTCATCCTTTCATCTTCACGCTTTGTAGTCTGGTCGGGTTTTGGTCTCCACAAAATCAGAATTTTATACCCTTCATCCAATCAGACATTTTCTCAATTTAACGAACAAACAGATTGCGCTCTCTGTGCATCGGAAGTCTTGCTCCCATCCGCATGAGCTATTATACTCAGAAAAAATCAAATTTCAATACTTTTTGCACAAAAACTTTAAAAATAATTATCATATATTTGTGCATAACTATTAAAATATTTATTTTGTACTTCGGGCACGCTAAACAATGATATTGCGTAATTATTGTTCCTTTGAACTCCGACCCGTGCCAACCGCCGTAAAATGGTGTGGACAGACCCCTATGCTAGGATGTGCGGCAAAGGGCTATCCCGGTGATTTCAGAAAATGCTTCTTAATATTTGTAAATTCTGCTTTCTTTTAAATTTAGCTAAAAGAAAAGGGCGCTCCCCCATGTGAGAAGCGTCCCTATCTGGTTACTGCTGTTCTGCTCTAAGTTCTTTCTTGTACTTATAAAAAGTGTTCGGCGCAATCTTCAAATACTCGATGCATTCTATATCATCCAGACTGCCATTGAATGTTCTGCTGTTCTTGAGGATGAACTTTTTAGCTGCAACAGACTTTTGCGTTGTGAGCTTTGCACCCTGCTTCTGTCCTACCTGCTTTCCGTTCAATTTAGCTGTCTGTATGCCTTCCTTCGTACGTTGGTGAAGGTCATCCACTTCTTTCTGCGCCTGTTCAAAAGCAAGCTTGATTTGCTTTGCCGCCAATCTCAGCAGATAGGCGTTGATGCCTTGAAAGATAAGGTCTGTATCATCGCCAGTCAATGCAAGCTGATTATGCATCGCTCCTTTATAGGTATCTGTGTCGATGTGATGTTCTTTCAAGAAAACCAGATTGATGCCTCTATTATAAAGGTCTTGGTACAGATTGTATCCATCCTCTGCGTTACGGCTCATACGGCTAACACTGTCAAACACAATCGTCACATCTTCGCCGGTGTCCTTCTTCTCTCTGGCAGATGCAATCATACTGTCAAAGGCAGGGCGTTCAATCTTAGTTCCAGTAAAGGCTTCCTCTACAATCTTAGCATCGGGATATGCTGCCTTGATATTTCTGATTTGTCGCTCAATGCTCTGCTGTTTGGTGCTGATTCTGCAATAGCCGTATGTCATAACCTTTACCTCTGTATCTATCAACCGAATCTGACGAACCATAATTTTTACAGTTCAATTATATCAAATCTAACGTCATAATTCAATAGTGGAAGTGAAGTAATTAACCAAAATTCAGATTTGATAGTTCAACTTAAAAGAGAAAGCCCTTCCTGGTAAAAGGAAGGGCTAAACTCATTCTTTCGATTAGTATTTAATCTAAATGGTCAATCGCATACTGTGCTTCGGATGCCGTAAATTGTCCACCGTATTCAGAAATAAGCTGGTCATATACTGCGCTCTTGGACAGTCCACCTCTTGTATAGAAATATTTTGCCTGTGCAAGTGCATTTGCATTCCAATCAATACCCGTCAGATTATCAATCGCATACTGTGCAGCATCGGCAGGGAATTGTCCGCCATAATCAGAAGTCAACTGGGCATAAATTGCTTTTTTGACAAATTATCACGAGTTGCAAAATATATTGCTTGACTCAATGCATTTTTATATTCTTGTGTTACAGGGCCCGAATATGTTTTAGGTTTTGAAGCACTGCTAGAACTTGTTCTGCTACTAGAACTTACACTAGATGTACTTCTATTATCTTTCCAAGAATGTTCATTTATATACTTTGTTTTTTCATCACATTCCAGTTGCCAAAGATGTAGACTTATCCCACTCTTATCACCTAGTGCATCCATAAGATTGCTTCCAAGGAGTTCCTCTAGCTTCTTGCACTTTTCGTCAATTTCCTTATCGGTCAGTTTATTCAGATTAGAACATTTTATATTAATCCCTCGCATTGATGAATAAGAGCCAATGTCAACAAAATAAGGTGTTGCATCTTTAAACCCGCAGTCTTTGGCTGCACTCTGAACAATTTGTAAGAGCAAAGCATAATTATCATTGTTTTCGTAATAGTACGCTTGTCCAATATAGTTAAGTGCATCTTGATACTTCTTCTGGTTATAACTTTCCGTTGCTTTTTCCGCCAGTTCATTATAGTTTTGAGATGCAATTTCATTTTTTCTGCTATTTGCCACCTCATAATTAGAATCTTCTTCTATCACATACAAATAATTTAGATATGCTGTTTTCTCATCACCTGATTCTTCTGCTTTTTGCGCAACCTCAAAGACTTTCTTTGAACCCTTTAGTTTATTTACTTTTTTCTTTATATCAGCCAGTTCAGATGAATCTCCATGCATTTGCTTATATGCACTGAGCTTTTTGCTGACCTCTTCGTAAGTCAGTTCACCGGCATTATACTGGTTATAGATATCCGTTAGATTTAAATCTTCACTTGCGTCATAAATAATCACAGACGAACTATTCCTGTCTACAGAATCCGTCTCTGTCACTGCTGAGTCAGACTGTACCTGTTTACAACTACAAAGGATACTAGCACACACTAGTGGTATCCCAACCGCCAAAGCAACCTTTCGCTTCATGTCCTGATTCCTTTCCTTATAGGTAAATATCCGTACGTTCATTGTACGCTTTGCCTGGCCGGATGTCAACAAAACAATGCAGATTCAGATAATTTAATATCATAGACTGTATAGTAAAGTAGATGCAGGAAGGTGAACAACATGATTTCTGATAACATCAAGCGTCTTCGGGAGAATGCCGGACTTTCCCAAGCTGGTCTTGCTCGTAAGCTGGGCGTTACGCGTGCCAGTGTCAATGCTTGGGAAATGGAGCTTTCTGCACCGACTGCGCAATACCTGATAGCTCTTGCACAACTGTTTCACACCACTACGGATGATATTTTAGGGCTTGAATCACAAGAGCAGATAGTGCTGCGCGGTATGAATGAGCAGGAAAAGCGGCTGGTGTATGACCTTGTGGCATATATTGCTGAAAGGAAAGCGGAAAACAGCCAATCTCAATAATGAAATATCCATATATCTAAAAGGCCACAGACGGGAACAAAAATCCCAACTGTGGCTTTTCTTGTCAAATTATCTTACTAAGCGGGCTGTGCTTGCGGTACATCTCTGCAAGGTCATCTTGGTTCACATCCAAATAGGCCTGCTCTGTTACGGTAACGCTGCTGTGCCCTAGCAAGCGGCTCAAGGTGTAGATGTCGCCGCCGCTCATAAGGAAGCGCTTTGCAAAGTTGTTTCGGAAAACATGCGGGTGAATGTCCTTTAGCCCTATCCGCTGGGCATACTTGCGAACATTGGCTTCAAAATTATTCACCTCAAGAAATTTACCTTTGTTTGTACAGAACAGAAAATCACTGTCCCGGTATCTGTCCTTATACTTTATCCACCGTTGCAGCTGCGTTGCCATTTTGTCAGAGAAGAACACATAGCGGCCTTTCTTTCCTTTGGTGTTCTCAGCTGGAAGATAGATGTACCGCTTTTGCAAATTCACATCCGTTACTTGAATCAACAGACATTCGTTGACTCTCATGCCAGTATCTAACAAGAGCTGAATGATGATAGAATCCCGGTACTCGCTAAAGCTGGCCGTGTTCATGTTCCGCAGCAGTTTGCGGAAGTCCTCATCCGACACGAACTCAAGCGGGCGGCGTTCTACCTTGATGTAATCGCCACGTTTGACAGGCGAACGGAGAATCAAATCCTCTTCCACACACCAGCCAAAGAAAGCGCTCATGTTCCGCAGATAGTTGTTGATTGTCACATCTGACACTTTCTTGCCAAAATCTAACCGCCGCTCCTGATAGTTCCCGCTGTTCGGATTGCTTGTAACTGTGTATTTGCCCCGCTCCTTTATCTGTTTAACATAGTTCTGAATGACCGTGTGCGTGATTTTCTCTGTCTGTGTGATTCCCTGTTCATCAAGGTAAAGCATCAAAAGCCGCAACGTTTGTTCATAACTTCCAATCGTCTTTGTTGCAAGCCCTTTGTTTTCACAGTGTTCAATGAACATCTCCACATCCCGGATAAGCATAAAAAATAACCTCCTGTATTTGCCGGGACTATGACCCAATAAATACAGGAGATTTATTGCTTTAGATTTAAGTTATTTATTGGTCTGATTCCATATTTCCACAACGTTTTTTCGCTATATTTATTGGTATAGCTCCCATCGTTGGAATATTATGGAATAATTTCAAACGTTTTACCGTCTCTCTGTTTACCCCACCCTCTGCCGCTTATCCAGCCGCATTTTGTCAGCTATCATTGCAATGAACTCCGAGTTGGTGGGCTTGCCGCGCAGGTTGTGGATGGTATAACCGAAGTAGCTGTTGAGGGTGTCCACATCTCCCCGGTCCCATGCAACCTCGATGGCGTGGCGGATGGCGCGCTCCACCCGGCTGGCGGTGGTGCCGTTTTTCTTGGCGATTTCCGGGTACAGGCGCTTGGTCACGGCGTTGATATACTCCGGCTCGTTCATGGTGAGCAGGATGGCATCCCGCAGGAACTGGTAGCCCTTGATATGGGCGGGCACGCCAATTTGGTGCAGTATTTCGGTGACGGTCAACTCGTCACTGTCCACGCTGGTATGGAGCAGGTGCTTTTCCTGTCCACTTGCTGCCTTGAGCACCCGGGCTGCAAGCACGCTTTCGTCAAAGGGCTTGACGAAATAGTAGGCAAAGCCCTCGTCCAGCAGCTCCTGTACCATCTCCTCGCTCTGGAACGCGCCGGTGACGAAAAACGAGGTGTGGCGCTCGCCTGCGGCGTTGTAGCGCTGCTTGACCGCCAACGCATCCAGCCCGGGCATAAAGGCATCCAGCAGCACTACCTGCGGGCGAACGGCCAGCATCTTTTGCAAAACTTTATTTCCATCCTTTTCCACAACGGTCACTTCCACGCCCTTTTGCTCCAGCGCCTCACGACAGGCTTCTGTGATCTGAGCACCGGTATCCGACATCAAGAATCTCACTTTATCCATGGTTGTTTCCTCCAATGTGTACAGTTCCCTTAACACCATGGATTTTACCATATTTTTCCAGATAGTTCAACGGTTTATTTTGGGAAATTGTGGAAATTTCGCTCGAATGTCATACTTTTTTATGCTGCTGCGTCCGTTCCGGGCACGGAATGTGCCTGTTCCAGCATGGTTTGTGCAAAAATACCGTAGCCTCGTGTCGGGTCGTTGACCAGCACATGGGTCACTGCACCCACCAGCCGTCCGTTTTGCAGGATGGGGCTGCCGCTCATCCCCTGCACGATGCCGCCGGTCTGCGCCAGCAGTGCCGGGTCGGTGACGCGCAGCACCATGTTGCGGTGCGGGTCGGCGTCGTTCACCTTTTCTATATAGACACGGTAGCTGCGGGGCGTTTCGCCGCTGGTAGTGGTCAGGATCTCTGCCGCACCGGGCAGCACCTCCTGCGCAAAGGCGATTTCCGTCTGCTGCCCCGCAATCGCAGTGCTTACCGTTCCGTAGACGCCGTTTTCGCCGTTGATGCAGATCCTGCCAAGGGCGTGGTCGCTGATAAATTTGCCCTTCAACTCTCCGGGGCTTCCGGCGGTGCCGCCGGTGCAGCCCACGATCTGGCAAGTCACGATCTCGCCACTGCGCAGGGCAACCCGCTCGCCGGTGTCACTGTCGCTGATAGGGTGCCCCAGCCCGGCAAACACCCCGGCTTGCGCGTCCACAAAGGTCAGAGTGCCCACCCCGGCAGAGGAGTCCCGCACCCACATCCCTGCCCGCCACTGGGCGTTCTGGGTATCCCACACCGGCAAAAGAGTGGTCTGCCGCTGCTCTCCTTTGCGGACGTAGACCACCTCCACCGCCGCACCGGCAGCGGCTTCCAGCGCGGCATGGACCTGCTCGTTGGTCTCGGTGACGGTGTTTCCCATGCGGATGACCCGGTCGCCCAGCCGCAACCCCGCCTGCTTTGCGGGGTTCACCGTACCGGCGGCAGTGTGCACCTCGGAAAAACCCACCACAAGCGCTCCCTCTGAGAACATTTTCACCCCAAAGGGCGTACCGCATACCGTGACCGTGGGGCGCTGCATCACGGTGGCGCGGATGGTCTTGACCGGCAGCCAGCCGCCCAGCGCCAGCGTGGTCTGATAGCTGCCCGCTGCCCGGGTGCTGGCCACGTTGCGGCTGCCGTGTCCGCGCAGCGGTTCCACCCAGCCAAAGCGGGGCAGCGCAAGGGGCTGCTCCGGCTCCAGATAGACCTGCTCCGGCAGGACGCACCACAGCCAGCCCAGCGCCGCCACGGCGGCCACCAGCAGATAGGCACCCATGATCTTCCCCCACCGGATGATGCTGTGCTTAGACATTTTACGGCCTCCCTGCGCATTTTTCAGATCTATTATGCGCCGAAAAGGACGAAAAAACCGCACCCGCATCCAAAAATGGACACAGGTGCGGTTATGATTTTTACAGAGACAGGCGCTTATGCGTCCTGCAACTCGCCGCGGCTGGCGGCCTTGAGGTAGGCAAAGATGAACTCATCGATATCGCCATCCATCACGGCATCCACGTTGCCGGTCTCGTAGTTGGTGCGGTGATCCTTGACCATGGTGTAGGGCATGAACACATAGCTGCGGATCTGGTGACCCCATGCGATCTCGTTCTGCACGCCCTTGATGTCATCGATCTTATCCATGTGCTGCTGTTTGGCGATCTGGTAGAGCTTGGCCTTCAGCATTTCCATGGCGTAGTCACGGTTCTGGAACTGGCTGCGCTGGGTCTGGCAGCTGACCACGACGCCGGTGGGCTTGTGGATCAGACGGACAGCAGAAGAGGTCTTATTGATGTGCTGGCCGCCGGCGCCGGAGGAGCGGTACACCTGCATCTCGATATCCTCGGGGCGGATGTCCACCTGAATGGTGTTGTCCAGTTCCGGCATGACTTCCAGAGAGGCAAAGCTGGTCTGGCGGCGGGCGTTGGCGTCAAAGGGAGAGACACGCACCAGACGGTGCACGCCGTTCTCGCTCTTGAGCAGGCCGTAGGCGTTGGCACCCTTGACCATCATGGAAGCGCTCTTCAGACCGGCTTCGTCGCCGTCCTGATAATCCAGCACCTCCACGGTCATGCCGTGTGCCTGTGCCCACTTATTATACATACGATACAGCATCTCGGCCCAGTCCTGAGCCTCGGTGCCGCCGGTGCCTGCGTGGAAGGTAAGGATGGCGTTGCTGTGGTCGTACTCGCCGTTCAGCATGGTCATCAGCTGCAGCTCCTCCACAGCCTTGCCAACGGTGTTCACAGCCTCCTCGGCCTCGGGGATCATGGCGGGGTCGTACTCCTCGTCCAGCATCTCCAGCATGGTCTCGGCGTCATCGTACAGGCCCTGCAGCTTTTCAAAGCGGTTCAGCTTGCCCTTCAGGTCGCCGATCTCGTCAAAGACCTTCTTGCTCAGTTCTGCATCATCATAAAAGCCGGGGCGGGACATGGTGTGCTCCAGCTCCTGCACGCGCTTGCGGCTTGCTTCAATGGCCAGTGCTTCTTCCAAGTCCTTAACGGCCTTGGCGTGCTCGGCCAGCTGCACTTTCAGTTCATCAATCGTGATCATTCTCTAAGTTCCTCTCGTTCAAGGGTTTCCATCATAACAGATAACGTCCCCGGCAGGGTGCAAAACGCACGCACAGCGCGTATTTTCTGCCCTGCCAAAAGACACAGTTTATACACAGATACTTCATTAGTATACCGAGAATCTGTGATAAAGTAAAGAGGAAAAATACTATCTTGCCGGAATTTTGAAGATTTTCACCTTTTCTTTTCATTCCCGGGGGAGTATAATACCAGTATGATCGATTTCACAGGAGGATATCATGCCGAAATATTATGGCTGTCCCTGTGAGGGCTGCGGCAAGCCGCTGACCCTTCAGGACGACATCGTGGTCTGCCCGGACTGCGGTGCACCCTATCACCGCACCTGTTATGAGAAGATGGGTCTTTGCGTCCACGCCCCTGCCCATGGCGCAGGCTATGAGTGGAAGTTCCCTTATCAGGATGCACAGCTGCGCACCTGCCCCGCCTGTGGGGAGCGCACCCTGCGCAGCGAAAGCGTCTGCCGCTGCTGCGGTGCTGCCCTGCCTCCCGAGAGTGCAGAACAGCCCAACGACCGTGCTGCCGCCAGCGCTGAGCAGAACCGGGATTTTGATTACAGCGAGATGTACCGGGACGAAATGTACCGGAACTTTACGGAAAAGGTCGTTGACCCGGTGCACCGCAACGTACGCGCCGCTTTTGGCAAGGATGAACTGATCGACGGCGTACCCTATCAAGATTGGGTGGATTTTATCGGCACAGCCGCGCCGGTCTACCTGAACGATTACAGTCAGATGCAGCTGCGTCACTCCAAGATCTCCATGAGCTTTTCGGCGCTGCTGTTTGGCCCGTTCTACTTTTTCTATCGCAAGGCATGGAAACCGGCCTTCGGCTTTCTGGCCGCAGAGCTGCTGCTGTTCGTCCCTACTCTAATCAGTATGATGCAGACCACCGGCAGCCCGCTGACCGCCGGGATCAATGCCTCTACGCTGGTGGTGCTGAGCCGCATCATGTCCCTTCTCAGCTTTGTGCTGATGCTGGTGCGTGGGCTGTACGGCAAGTGGCTCTACCGCCGCAGCGCAGCTGCACGCATCCGCCGCATCCGTGCCGAGTTCCCGGACCCGGAGCAGCGCCGCGCCGTGCTGAACGCACAGGGCGGCGTCAGCATTGCGGCCTGCATCGGTGCGTTCATCCTGCTGATGATCGTAGGCAGCCTTTGTTCCATGCTGCTGGGGCCGGACCTGAACGCACTGGTAGGCACCTTTATTTAATTCTGTTTCACGTAGGATGGGGATCCTGCTGAAAAGCGCGGTTCGCCGTGCATAAAATGAGAACATGGGAGAATCATTATGAAAAAAGTCACCAAAGCCGTTATTCCGGCTGCGGGTCTTGGCACCCGCGTACTGCCCGCTACCAAGGCAATGCCCAAAGGTATGCTGCCCCTCGTGGACAAGCCCGCCATCCAGTATCTGGTGGAAGAGGCCGTCCGCTCCGGCATTACCGATATTCTGATCATTCTGGGCCGCAACCAGAGCATTATCGAGGATCACTTTGACCGCAGCCCCGAGCTGGAAGAAAAGCTGGCAAAGCCCGGCAAGGAAAAGATGCTGGAAGAGTGCTTGGGCATTGCCAATCTGGCCAATATCCTGTTCGTGCGCCAGAAGGAGACGCTGGGTCTGGGCCATGCCGTCAACACCGCCAAGGCCTTTACCGGCGATGATCCCTTTGTGGTCATCTACGGCGATGATGTGATCTGGGGCGAGGATCCGGTCTGCGCCCAGCTGATCCGCGCCTACGAGGAGTTTGGCCGCCCGGTTGCGGGTGTATCCGCTGTGCCTTGGGAGGACGTGAGCCGCTATTGCAGCTTAAAGACCACTCCCATCCACGACAACTACTTCTTTGTGGATGACATGATCGAGAAGCCCAAGAAGGGGCAGGAGTTCAGCAACTATTCCATTCTGGGCCGCGTGCTGCTGACCCCGGAGATCTACGAGATCCTTGCCCACACCAAGCCCGGTGCCGGTGGCGAGATCCAGCTGACCGATGCCATGGCAGAGTATGCCCGCACCCGCGGCGGCATGACCGCTGTGGAGTTCACCGGCAAGCACTACGACATGGGCAACAAGCTCAAGGTCGTGGAGGCGCAGGTGGAGCTGGCATTGCAGCACCCTGAGATCGGCGAGGAGTTCCGCGCCTACCTGAAGGAGTTCTGCAAAACGCTGTAAAGATGCTACATAAATAATAAAAACGGGGCTGTTGCACGAAACAATGTGCAGCAGCTCCGTTTTTGCATATATTCAGATGAAAAAAGGGGTTCCGAAATGCCCGCAGGCCTTTAGGAATCCCAAATACAAACCTGATTTATTTTGCCTGACTGGGATGCGGCACGGGCGGGCGCTTGGTGAACATGGCCTTGAGTGCCAGCGGAGTAGCCACGCTGGACACCACGATCAGCAGGATCACGGCGGTAAAGTAGACCGGATCTACTACGCCGATGGCCAAACCCTTCTGTGCCACGATCAGTGCCACCTCGCCGCGGGTCATCATACCGACGCCGACCTTCAGGGAATCGTCCCAGTTGAAGCGGCAGACCTTTGCTGCCAGACCGCAGCCGATGATCTTGGTGATCAGTGCCACCACCACGAAGCAGACGCAGAAGAGTAAAATCTCCGGGGTCAGGCCGCTGATATCGGTCTTGAGGCCGATGGAGGCAAAGAAGATCGGCGCAAAGATAACATAGTTGCTGATATCCACCCGGCGCTCTACATAGGGCGCGTCCTCCATGGTGCACAGCACAATACCTGCAATGTAAGCGCCGGTGATATCGGCGATACCGAAGTATTCCTCAGCAATGTAGGCCATGGCAAAGCAGAAGGCCATGCTTACGATGGTGATACGCTGGGTGTGGGGGTTGCGCTGATCCAGCCACTTCATGGCGTAGTGCACCACAAGGCCAACGCCCAGTGCGGTGGCAAAGAACAGCAGGGTGTTGAACAGCACCTTACCCAGACCCGTACCGGTGCCGCTGCTGGCACCCAGCACGCAGGTGAGCACCACGATGCCGATGACATCATCAATGACAGCGGCACTGACGATGGTAGTGCCCAGAAAGCTCTTCAGGTGGCCAAGCTCCTGCAGGGTGGCCACTGTGATGGACACACTGGTAGCGGTCATAATTGTGCCGATGAACAGCGCCCGGTAGAACTCCGGGCTGCCAACTGCGGCAAAACCGTAGAACGCACCATATAATAAGGTGCCGCCCACTAGAGGCACAGCCACGCCAACCGTGGCGATCAGGGTGGCGATGGGGCCTGCCTTGATCAGCTCTTTCAGGTTGGTGCCGAGGCCGGTGGTGAACATAAGCATCACAACGCCGATCTCTGCAAAGATGGAGATGGAGTCGCTGATCTGCACCAGGTTCAGCAAGCAGGGGCCGATCAGCAGGCCGGCGATGATCTCACCCACCACCTGCGGAGCCTTGCACTTGCGCGCCACCAGTCCGAAGAATTTCGCGCTCAGGATTATGATCGCCAGATCTCGAAACAACGAATACATGGATTATCCTCCTTTAATTTTTCCCGCTTCCCTGCCACTGCCGGAGCCCCGGCCCTGCCATACTGCTGGGAAATCTTCTACATTATAGTCCTTTTCACCAAAAAATGCAAAACATTTTTTATCGTTCTTTTTGTCAAAAAAGCTTGACAGAAGCAAAGAAGCTTGCTATAATAAATTGCTGTCTGAACAGACACGCCGCACAGGCCGCGATGCCGCAGCCTGTGTACCCTTGGCCTTGCAGATCCGCAGGGCCCTCAAGTCCAAAAGGAGGTGCTACAAAAATGGCAAAGTACGAAACCATGCTGATTACCAGCGCCGCTCTCGATGAGGAGGCTTCCGCCGCTCTGGTGGGTAAGTTCAAGTCCCTGATCGAGGCTAACGGTACGATCGATTCTATCGACGAGTGGGGCAAGCGCCGTCTGGCCTACCCCATCAACGACGAGGAAGAGGGCGTCTACACCGTGATCAACTTCACCAGCGAGCCCAGCTTCCCCGCTGAGCTGGACCGTGTGTACAAGATCACTGAAGGCGTTATGCGCAGCCTGATCATTGCTCACGAGGAGTAATTCTTCTGTGACAGAAAGGGAAACCGTACTATGTTGAATGTTGTTGCTATCATGGGTCGCCTTGCACGTGACCCTGAAATGCGTCAGACCACTACCGGCAAGAACGTTGCTTCGTTCCGCATTGCCTGCGACCGCGGGCGCCGCGATGCCAATGGGCAGAGCGTGGCGGACTGGATCGATGTGGTTGCATGGGATCGGCAGGCCGAGTTTGTCTGCCGCTATTTCCAGAAAGGTTCCCTGATCGTTGTGGACGGCCGTTTGCAGTCCCGTCAGTATCAGGATAAGACCGGCGCAAACCGCACTGCCATTGAGGTGGTTGCCAGCAACATCAACTTTGCAGGCCCCAAGAGCAGCAATGCAGGTGACGGAAACGGCTATCAGAATGCCGCTCCGTCCTACCAGAACGCAGCGCCTGCCCGCCCGGCTGCTGTGGAGGCAGCTCCCAGCTACTCTGCCGGCAATGCCGACGACTTCGCCGTCATCGACGACAGCGATGACCTGCCGTTCTGACACGAAACGGTCCATCCGTTAAAAATCCAATAGGAGGTAATAAGCAATGGCTTTTGAAAGAACCGAAGGCTCTCGCCCCGCACGCCCCATGCGTCGCGGCCGCAAGAAGGTTTGCAGCTTCTGTGTCGATCGCATCGACACCATCGATTACAAGGACGTGCCCCGTCTGCGTAAGTACGTCTCTGAGCGTGCTAAGATCATTCCCCGCCGTGTGACCGGCACCTGCGCTTACCATCAGCGCGCACTGACCATCGCCATCAAGCGTGCTCGTCACGTTGCTCTGATGCCCTACGTCAGCGACTAATCTTTAAAAAACCAACCCGATCAAAATAATCAGCAATCAGCAAAGCGCTCTCACCGATGACAAGGTGAGAGCGCTTTTTTGCTTGTGTTAGATATACTGTTCACACCACTGTTTTGCCTTCTCCCCCACCTGCCGGGCTGTCAGCCCATCGGTAGAAAGAAACGTTACGTTTTTCTTTTCCCGGAACCATTCCCGTTTCAGCGGCAGAAGATGGTTCAGGTAATACGCAAAGAATTCCCGGGAACGGGTGGTATCTCCCGCTTTACGGGCACGCAGGACGGATTCGGAAGCGTCCAGAAGCAGAATATGCTCCGGCATACAAGCCTGCACTGCTGCAAGCTCCGGTGCTAAGGCTTGCCGAATTGCTTCGATCTCCCATTCCAGCCCCCTGCTTTTGGGGTAGTTCAAGGTGTAGAACTCAATCTCCTCCGCGCCGAAATCCATCACAGCGTGGGGGTATTTTTTTGCTTTCTGCCCGCGGCGTAGCTCATTGCGCAAAAAAAGCCGTTGGATCTCCAGATAGTCCGCATAACAGTTCTTATTCAGCCCACGCCGCTTTATCTCTGCAAGGACGGCAGCGTTGTCCTCAAAGCAGACCTGTACCTGCTGGCAGTGCTGTTCCAGATAGCGGGCCACCGTGGTCTTTCCCACTGCCATGCAGCCCTGCAAGGATAAGATCATAACATTTCACCCCTCTCTTTTTCACATAGTATAGCACATTCAGCTGCGTACCGGAAAGCGTTTTCCTGCGTAAAAAGTTACAAACCGGTACGATAATTTCCGGTCGTTTTTGACTTGTGCCGGGAATTATCGGTATTTTCAGTTTTGTTGCTTTGCACGCAAATCAAACTGCACAAACGCGAGGGGCAACATTGCACACCTTGTACAAAGTTGAATTAACCTTATTGATTTTTTATACAGAATGTGCCATACTAATGTCACTGGAAACGTTCCCGACAACGTTCCCGAAACACTTTCAGAAAGCGAGGCTTTCCGACATGGCAAACCTGACCATCAAGGATATTGCACGGATCAGCGGCTGCTCCGTCAGCACCATCTCCCGTGTGATCAACGACAGGCCGGATGTTCGCCCGGAGACCAAGGAGCATGTTCTGAAAGTGATGCGGGAGGCCGGGTTCGTGCCCAACACCAACGCCCGACAGCTGAAGATCCAGCAGTCCCGCAGTCTGGTGTTCGTAGTTAAAGGCACCCGGAACATCTTCTTTTCCGATTTTTTGGTGCAGCTCCAGCGCGCCGCCACCCTGTACGGGTACAACGGCATCGTCTCTTATCTGGACGAGAACGCCAACGAGATCGACGCCGCCGAAAAGATCCTGCGGGAGATCAAACCCAAAGGCATCATCTTTCTGGGTGGTAGCGTGGCCAACTTCCAACGGGGCTTTGACAGCATCAATGTTCCTTCGGTACTCACCACGCTAGTCACAGATGAGCTGAACTTTCCCAACCTTTCCATGGTGGGTGTGGATGATCGGGCAGCGGCCTATACCGCTGTGGACTACCTCATCCGGCAGGGGCACCGCAAGATCGCCGTTCTGGGCGGTCCGGTGACCAGCTACCCCAGTCTGATGCGCCGTCAGGGCGCACAGGAAGCCATGGAGGATGCAGGCATCCTGTTCAACGACAAGCTGTACGGCCTGTGCAACTACGATTTCGAGTCCGCCTACCACGCCATGAACAGCCTGCTGGCCCGCCGGGCGGATTTCACCGCCCTGTTCGCCATGAGCGATGTCATCGCCTTTGGTGCCATCCGGGCGCTGGTGAGTGCCGGGTTCCGGGTGCCGGAAGATGTTTCGGTGATCGGCTTTGACGGCATCTCGATGTCCCGCTACTGCGTGCCGGTGATGACCACCATCGTCCAGCCCAGCGAGCAGATCGCGCTGCAAAGCATCGAGCTGCTGGTACGGCAGATCGAGCATGGCTCCCCTGCCCAGACCGTGACCTTGCAGCCGGAATTGCAGCAGGGCGAAAGCGTAAGGGCAATTTAAATTTTGTATTCCCTCCGTCGAAGGACGGAGAGTATATAGTTGATCTGTAATTTTAATAAGAAGGAGAACTTATTATGAAAAAGATGATCACTCGTCGTAACTTCCTGAAGGCCGCTGGCGTTTCTGCCGCTGCTCTGGGTCTGGCTGCCTGCGGCGGCTCTTCCAGCAGCACTGCTTCCTCTGCTGCCAGTTCTACCGCTGCTTCCAGCACCGCTGCAAAGGCAGACGGCAAGGTCTACTACCTGAACTTCAAGCCCGAGCAGGATCAGGCTTGGCAGGATCTGGCTAAGGTCTACACTGAGGAGACCGGCGTGCCCGTGACCGTTGTGACCGCCGCTTCCGGCCAGTACGAGACCACTCTGATGAGCGAGATGGAGAAGAGCGAGGCTCCCACCCTGTTCCAGGTGAACGGTCCTGTTGGTCTTGCTAACTGGAAGGATTACTGCTACGATCTGTCCGGCAGTCAGGTCTACGGCGAGCTGACCAGCGATTCCTTCGCTCTGAAGGACGGCGACGCTGTTACCAGCATTGCATACGTCATTGAGACCTACGGCATCATCTACAACAAGGAACTGCTGACCGCCGCCGGTTACAAACAGGAGGACATCAAGGGCTTTGCCGACCTGAAGAAGGTTGCTGACGACATTCAGGCCCGCAAGGCTGAGCTGGGCGTGGACGGTGCTTTCACCTCCGCCGGCATGGATGGTTCTTCTGACTGGCGTTTCAAGACCCATCTGGCAAACCTGCCCATCTACTACGAGTACAAGGCAGACGGCATCGGTTCCACTGATGCCATCAAGGGCACCTATCTGGACAACTACAAGCAGATCTGGGATCTGTACATCACCGATTCTACCTGCGACCCCAAGCTGCTGGCTTCCAAGACCGGCAACGATGCAGTGGCTGAGTTTGTGGGCAAGAAGGCTGTGTTCTACCAGAACGGCACCTGGGCTTACAATGACGTGAAGGATCTGGGCGACGACAATCTGGGTATGCTGCCCATCTACATTGGCGTGGACGGCGAGGAGAATCAGGGTCTGTGCACCGGTTCCGAGAACTTCTGGTGCGTCAACAACACCTCTTCCGAGGCTGACATTCAGGCTACTCTGGACTTCCTGTACTGGTGTGTCACTTCCGACAAGGGCACCTCTGCCATGGCAGACGACATGGGCTTCGTGATCCCCTTCAAGAAGGCAAAGGATTCCACTAACCCCCTGATCACCATTGCAAACCAGTATGTGGCCGACGGCAAGACCAGTGTTGACTGGTGCTTCTCCACCATGCCTTCCGAGGAGTGGAAGAACGGCGTGGGCAGCGCTCTGACTGCATACGCAGCAGGCACCGGCAAGTGGGACGATGTTGTCACCGCATTTGTGGATGGCTGGGCCAAGGAGTACAAGCTGGCCAACGGCTAAGCCTTTGACTGGAGATCTCCCTAAGAACTAAAACGGGAGGCGGGCGAAAAGTTCGCCCGCCTCCTTTCTATTTTATCAGTCAGCTCCCTGAGGAGGTATATCATGCAAAAAGCCATTAGTAAATACTGGCCGATATTTGTGCTTCCTACTCTGGTCGCCTTTATCATCGGCTTCATCTGGCCCTTTATCTGGGGCGTTTACCTGTCCTTCCAGCGGTTCACTACCGTTTCCAAGACCACCCTTGTGGGCATCCAAAACTACATCTCGGTATTTCAGGATTCCACCTTCCTGCACGCTTTCGGCTTTACGGCAGCCTTTACCGTGGTGAGCACCGTGCTCATCAACGTGTGCGCCTTTGCCATTGCGCTGGTGCTGACCCGCGGCATCAAGGGCACCAACATTTTCCGTACCGTGTTCTTTATGCCCAACCTGATCGGCGGCATTCTGCTGGGCTACATCTGGCAGATCCTGCTCAACGGTGTGCTGGCGAACCTGCAGAAGCCCCTGCTTGCTTTGGATGCCAAGGCCGGTTTTGTCGGTCTGGTCATCCTGATGTGCTGGCAGCAGATCGGCTACATGATGATCATCTATGTGGCTGGCCTTCAGAGCGTGCCCGGCGACCTGATCGAGGCCGCTAAGATCGACGGTGCCAACGACCGCGAGATCCTGTTCAAGATCAAGATTCCCATGGTCATGCCCAGCGTGACCATCTGCACCTTCCTGACCCTGACCAACAGCTTCAAGCTGTTCGACCAGAACGTCGCCTTGACCGCAGGCGAACCCGCCAACGCAAGTGAAATGCTGGCTCTGAACATCTACAACACCTTCTACGGCCGCTCCGGTGCGCAGTGGAAGGGCATCGGTCAGGCAAAGGCTGTGGTGTTCTTCCTGATCGTTGTGGTCATCTCGCTGATCCAGCTCCACTTTACCCGCTCTAAGGAGGTGCAGCAGTAATGTCGAAACAGAAAAGAACTTGGGATGTCATCCTTGCTGTTGTAATGGTGCTTCTCTGCCTGCTGTGGATCTACCCCATCGTACTGATCCTGCTGAACAGCTTAAAGACCGAAGGCAGCTTTACCACCTCTACGGTGTTCCGTCTGCCCACCGCCGAGACCTTTGCGGGACTGCGCAACTACGTTTACGGCGTGACCAAGATGAACTTCCTCTCCAGCATGGGTTACAGCCTTCTGATCACCGTTACCAGCGTGGTGCTGATCCTGCTGTGCTGCTCCATGACCGGTTGGTACCTGACCCGCGTAAACAACAAGCTGAGCAAGTTCATGAACCTGCTGATCGTGTTCTCCATGGTCGTTCCCTTCCAGATGGTCATGTTCACCCTGTCCAAGACCGCTGACCGTCTGAACCTGAACAACCCTTGGAACATCTGCATCATCTATCTGGGCTTCGGCGCCGGTCTGGCCGTGTTCATGTTTACCGGCTTTATGAAGAGCGTGCCCATGGAGATCGAGGAAGCAGCCATGATCGACGGCTGCAACCCCATCCAGATCTTCTTCAAGATCGTGTTCCCCATCCTGAAGCCTACCATGATCTCCACTGCTATTCTGGAGACCATGTGGGTGTGGAACGACTATCTGCTGCCCACGCTGGTGCTGGATATCAAGAAATACCGCACCATCCCCATGGCCATCCAGTATTTCCGCGGCGGCTACGGCCGCGTGGAGCTGGCTCCCATGATGGCCTGCATCATCATTGCTATCATCCCCATTATTATCCTCTACATGACCTGCCAGAAGTACATCATCGAGGGTGTCGTGGCCGGTGCTGTAAAGGGCTAAGGAGGTGCACGTTATGCGTGCAAGTGGCATTTTGATGCCGGTGTTCAGTCTGCCGGGGCCTTTTGGCATCGGTACGCTGGGCAGTGAAGCGACCGCATTCGTTGATTTTCTGGCCGAGGCAAAGCAGACTTATTGGCAGATTTTGCCCATCGGCCCTACCGGCTATGGCGACAGTCCCTATCAGAGCTTTTCCGCCTTTGCCGGAAACCCCTACTTTATTGATTTCCGTCTGCTGGCGGCAGATGGCTATCTGACCGCCGAAGAGATCCCCGCCGCGCAGCTGGTGAGCACCGTTGACTACGGTGCGCTGTACAACCAGCGCCCGGTGCTGCTGAAAAAGGCTGCCGACCGGCTGCTGGCAGCCCCCTCCCCTGCTTACGAGGCCTTCTGCACCGCGCAGAGCTTCTGGCTGGAGGACTACGCCCTGTTCATGGCGGTAAAGGCCGAGCAGGGACAGGCTGGCCTTGCCGACTGGCCGGACGCCCTGCGCTGCCGGGAGCCGGAGGTCATTGCCGCCGCAAAGGCACGGCTGGCAGACCAGATCAGCTACCACAAGGCAGTGCAGTTCTTCTTCTATACCCAGTGGAACGCACTGAAAGCCTATGCCAACCGCAAGGGTGTCCTGTTGGTGGGGGATATCCCCATCTACGTCAGCCCGGATTCCAGCGACCTGTGGACTCACCCGGAGTTGTTCCAGACCGATGGACAGATGCACCTGACCCATGTAGCCGGCTGTCCGCCGGATGCCTTTGCGGCAGACGGCCAGCTGTGGGGCAACCCGCTGTACGACTGGCCCGCCCACAAGGCCACTGGCTTTGACTGGTGGAAGCAGCGTATGAAGCACGCCACCTCCATCTATGATGTGGTGCGCATCGACCACTTCCGGGGCTTTGAGAGCTACTATTCCATCCCTGCCGGAAACACCACGGCTGCGGGCGGTCACTGGGAAAAAGGCCCCGACCGGGACTTTATCCACGCCATCCAGCAGGCGCTGGGCGGCGGCAATATCATCGCCGAGGATCTGGGCTTCCTGACCCCGGAGGTAAAGGCCATGCTGGCCGAGAGCGGTTACCCGGGCATGAAGATCATGCAGTTCGCCTTCGACAGCCGGGAGTCGGGCAACTACCTGCCCCACACCTACCCCCGCAACAGCGTGGTGTACACCGGCACCCACGACAATGTGACCACCGAGGGCTGGCGCAGCAACGCCAGTGCCGAGGACATAGCATACGCCTGCCGGTACCTGCGCTGCACACCGGAGACCCTGACCGAAGGCATGATCTGCGCATGCCTTGCCAGCGTTTCGGATACTGCCATCATCCCGCTGGCAGACTGGCTGCATCTGGGCAGCGAGGCCCGCATCAACACCCCCAGCACACAGGGTGCAAACTGGCACTGGCGGCTGGCGCAGCCCCTATCCGCAACATTGGCCGGACATATCGCCGAGCTGACCACGCTGTATGAACGTGTGCCGGAAAGGCTTTAAATGCCCGTTCCCCTTTCGCCTGGCAACCTGTAAAATACACAAGGCATCTGCTTTGCCCGCTGCTGCGTCCTGCGCTGCACAGCGGGTACGGGCAGATGCCTTTGTTGTCCGCTTTTTCAGCACGTTTTTGCTACAACATTTTTTCGCCGTAAAAAAAGCAGGTGTTTTGCATGTTTACATCGTATTCAGGTCAATTTTGCAGCATTTCGTCACAATATATTCACAAATGTATCATGGTTTTTAAACCCGCGCTCTCTTGTCATTTTTGTGCAGATATGCTACAATTCAGTTACTAGATGAACTGCCCCTTGGGGAGTTCTGTGTACGAAAGGAGTTTTCCATCATGGAACATACATATCAGCGCCCGCTGCAGCTGCCTGCCGGCTACTCTGTGCTCTCTGCCGAGGAGATGACCTACACCGAGGGCGGTGCCCTTTCCATCAACATCACCCCGCAGCAGGTCATGGCCTTTGGCATCAATGTTACGGTAAATCTGCTGGGTTTGATGGGACGCTATGCGTTCCAAAACGCCATCTCCGGTATGCAGAATGCCCTCAATGACGGTTTGACCGTTGGCGATGCTGTGGGGCACTACTGGGGCAAGCTGAACACATGGAGCAAGGTTGCCACGATCGGTATGGCTGGTCTGGGCGGCTATTATGCTTATTGTCAGGCGCGCAGCATCTATCTCTCCGTCAAGAATATCGTGACCGCTTTTAAGAATACGATCGACGAGTATCGAGCTAACAAAAAAGCAGAGCAGGAGGCTGCCGAGCAGCAGAATTGTCTGCCCACTCTGGTAGCTCTGTGCTGATTTTCAATCGTTCCGGAAAGGAGTGTTCTTATTTATGAAAAAGCTTCAGCTGCCTTCTTCCTACGCAGCCCTCTCCCCTGAGGAGCAGCGTGCTGTCATTGGCGGCAGCGAATTCGGCGATGCTGTCGGCAGCTTTTTTGATAATCTGCACTTTGGTGATTTCTTCTGGGATGGTGGGCTGATCTCGCTTTCCTTTACTTTTGTGCCTATGCTGCTCTTCCGCATGATCAAAGTAGGTGTACAGACCGGCATCAGGCTTTCTCAGCAGATCTCTCGGTTGCTTGGCATTACCCGCGAAACTGCATCTGCCACTGCCCTGTATCTTGACAGCGTTCAGCAGAAAGGCAACCGTCCGGCATCCAATTCTCTCCCTCAGCCTTTTTCTCTGCATCAGTAGGCTATAAAAATAAGCCGTGCATCCCGGATGCATACCGGCCTGAGGTGCACTCCGTCAAGTAGACAGAAAAATAATATAAGTTTTTTATTCGCTGTTTCCATAAGGGAACAGCGAATTTTTTGTGTAGTTAGTAGTCAGGCGGTTCGATTCATGGCAGCGATATGCGCCTGCATTGGCGTCTGGATGAGCAGACGGTGCTGATGACGGCGGTTGTTGTAATAGTCAATGTAGTTCGCAATCAGCGAGATTCTGTGCTGTCCCGCAAAAAAACTCCCGGGCTTTTTATGGAAAGTCCGGGAGTTTTTGCATTTACTTGATTTTATATCGCGTTACTTTGCCACGAGTTCTGCGGCAAGAGCGTCCATCTGTGCCTCGGCGGCGGCGTTGGCAGCAGAACGGATGGTGACCACGTTCTCGCAGAGGGTGATGTTCTTCATGCTCTCCAGCTCTGCGCGCATGAGCTTTGCAGCCATGGGTGCCCAAGTGCCGTTTTCCATCAGGCCGATGGTGCGGTTCTGGAAGTTCTTGGTCTTGAGGTGGGTCAGCAGGCTTTCCATCGGCGGGAAGAGGAAACCATCGTAGGTGGCGCAAGCCAGCACGATCTTGCCGCAGCGGAAAGCCTCGGTAACGGCATAGGAGACATCGGTGCGGGTCAGATCCATCTCCACCACCTTTGCGCCCTGTGCGCGCAGCTTTTCGGCCATGGTATGGGCGGCGGCGCGGGTGTGGCCGTGGATAGAGGCGCTGGCTACCAGGATCTTTTCCGGCTCCTCGGCCTTGTAACTGGACCAGAGATCGTAGTAGTTCAGGTACTTGCCCAGATCACCGGTAAGCACCGGGCCATGCAGCGGGCAGATGGTCTTGATATCCAGTGCAGCAGCTTTTTTGAGCAGTGCCTGCACCTGCGGGCCGTACTTGCCCACGATGTTCAGGTAGTAGCGGCGGGCTTCGCTTGCCCAATCGGCGTTTTCGTCAAACTTTGCCACCGCGCCAAAGCGGCCAAAGCCATCGGCGGAGAACAGCACCTTCTCGCTGCTCTCGTAGCTGACCATGACCTCCGGCCAATGCACCATGGGAGCAAACACAAAGGTGAGGGTGTGAGCACCAAGGCTCAGGCTCTCGCCGTCCTTCACCACCACGCGGCGCTCCGGGGCAATGGCATCTGCGCCAAAGAACTGCTCCATATACTGAAAGGTCTTGGCGTTGCCAACCACCTGCATCTCAGGGTAAAGGGCTGCCAGCTTTGCCACGTTGGCACCGTGGTCCGGCTCCATGTGGGAGACAACCAGATAGGCGGGCTTGCAGCCGCCCAGTGCCTCGGCAAGGTTTTCCAGCCAAGGCTCGGTAGCGCGGGCGTCCACCGTGTCCAGAATGGTGGTCTTTTCGTCCAGAATGACATAGGAATTATAGCTGACCCCGGTGGGTACCGGATACTGGCTCTCAAACAGGTCGATGGTGGTATCGTCCACGCCCACACCAAGGATAGCTTCACTGATTTTTTTCATGCTCATACCGTTCAGACTCCTTTTGGGTTTATCTTGTGCCGTGAATTGGCAAATATTTCTGAGAACAGTTCCTATTATAGCACATCGTCAGAAATTTCGCAAGGGATAACGCGGGGAATTTCTACGCATCAAAGCTCTTCTCCGCTCTCCGGCAGACGTGCCGTTACCGGTCTGCCCGGCTCGGTGTCCAGCTCCAGCAGGGTGGCGGCGGTGTTCTCGTCCAGCGTCTGCACCGCACGCAGCTTGCGGCTGATGGCACGGCTGCGCACCCCGATGAGGTTATCCAGTTCTTCGTCGGTCTGGCGCAGGCGCTGCTGCATCTTGGAAAGCCCCTGCCCGAACTTATCGAACTCGGTCTTGACCGCACCCAGCAGCTGCCACACCTCGCCGGAGCGCTTCTGGATGGCAAGGGTCTTGAAGCCCATTTGCAGGCTGTTGAGCAATGCTGCCATGGTGCTGGGGCCGGCCACGTTCACCTGATAATCCCGCTGCAAAACTTCCAGCAGCCCGGCGTTCACCACCTCGGCGTACAGCCCCTCAAAGGGCAGAAACAGGATACCGAAGGCTGTGGTATAGGGCGGCTCCACATATTTTTCCCGGATGTCCTTTGCCTCGCTGCGCAGCACCAGTTCCAGCGCGTGGCGGGCGTTTTCCACTGCCTGTGCATCGCCGGAAGCCTGTGCGTCCTGCAAGTGGGCGTAGGTATCGCCGGGGAATTTGGAGTCGATGGGCAGCCAGACGCTGTTGCCGTCCACGCCGGGCATACGGATGGCGTACTCCACCCGCTGGGTGCTGCCGGGGATGGTGGCCACGTTGGTGTCGTACTGCTCCGGTGCAAGGATCTCTTCCAGAATCGCGCCCAGCTGGATCTCGCCCAGAATACCGCGGGTCTTAACACCGGAAAGCACCTGCTTCAGCCCGCCCACATCGGCGGCAAGGCTCTGCATCTCGCCCAAGCCCTTATACACCTGCTCCAGCTGGTCGTTGACCGCCTTAAAGCTTTCGGTCACCCGCTTTTGCAGCGCGTCCTGTAATTGCTCGTCCACGGTGTGGCGTATCTCATCCAGCTTCTGGGCGTTCTGTGCCTGCATGGCGGCAAGGCCGTCTGCCAGCGCTTTGCGCATCTCCTCCAGCTTGCGGGCATTAGAGGCTTCCAGTCCCTGCAGCCGTTGCTCCATGGTCTGCTGCTGGGTGTTCTGCCCTGCCGTCAGGGTACTGCTCATGCCCTGCACTGCGGTTTGCAAGGTGTCGCTGATGTGCGCCATCGCGGCCAGATTCTGCTGTGCCTGCTGCGCCTGCTTTTCTTCCAACACCCGCGCCTGTGCTTCCAACTGCTGGCGCAGCCACTCTTTCAGGGCTTCATCGTCCTGCCGGGCGGCGGGCTTGCCGGTGCGGTACAGCAAAAGCGCCTGCAACAGGCAGATGGCCACCAGCAAAAGCGTATACAGTCCTGCCAAAAATCCCATAGACATTCTCCTTTTAACTCAAAAATCCGGGTCTTGCGGTAATGGCAGACCCGGATCTGTTTATACTTCCTGATGCTTTACGATTTCCTGTGTAGTCTCCACCTGCTGGCCGTACAGACCCACGCCGTCCACCTCTATCTCGCCTACCTGATTATCACAGGGGTCGGCGCGGAAGGAACACATGGGCGGGTCGAAGGGTGCGCAGATGTCGCTGTTGGCCACCATGCGGTCGGTGTCCAGATTGCCGAAGTAGTGCAGGCGCATCTTCTCGTTGCCCGCACGCGCCATAGACGCACCGGCAGAGCAATCGGCGTACATCCAGCCCTTGGGCGCGATGTAGAACATTGCCCAGTCGTGGCAGCCGGCTGTCTCCGGCCGTGCCACCATGCCGCTCTGCCACTTTGCCGGGATGCCTGCAATGCGGCAAAGGGTGATAAAGGTAGCGGCCATCACGCCGCAATCGCCCCGGCGGCTGCGGGCGCAGTTATCAGTGATGTTCTCGTGCACAAAATACATGGGCTGGAAGTGGTAGTGCACGTTCAGGGTGACAAAATCATAAATGCGCTTTGCCTTCTGCACGGGGTCGGTGATGCCATCGGTCAGCTGCGCAGCCAGTGCCTTCATATAGGGGGTAAAGGCGATGTGGGGCAGCTGCTCGGCGGTGTCAAAATCCGGCTGCACCGGGTCGGCCTGCATTTCCAGCGGGGCAGCGTAGTGTGCAGTGCTGCGGTAGCTGTACTGTGCCCCAAAGCGGCAGTTCTCGGCAAGGTCTGCCTCCCAGTACGCGGTGCGCTGGGGTGCGGTTTCCGGCGCAATATAAGTGGGCTGGGCGGTAAAGCTGTCCAGCGTGATATTGCTCTGTGCCGGGCAGGCAGCGGGCAGCGGCAGCCATACCTTGACGTGCACGGTGTTTCTGCCCTCAGCCTTTGCGGCAGCAAGGGCATGGGCAAACACCTCGTCCGTCATGCCGATGCTGGTGCGTAGGGTGATGTCTGCGCTGACTGCACCGGTGCGCACCATCTGGTCGTGCTGGGGCTCAAAACGATCCCAGCTGCGCTCCGGGACGGGCGGATCCAGCTGACGGGCGGCAAGGTCGGGATGGGTGGCCACCAGCGTTTCGGCGGCGCGGTAGATATAGCGCTTCTTCCCCTCCACAAAGCGCCAGTCCATCTGACCGGCAGCGTCCAATGCGGCGAACTCCTCGGCGGTAAAGTCCCGCAGGGTGGCTTGCAGCTGGTTCAGCAGCTGCTCGGCGGTGAGAGTGTAGTCCCGCGGCAGACGGCGCAAAATCTCCCGGTGCGCCAGCAGACCCTGCCGCCACACATCCACGCCGTGAGGAGTGGGGTTTACCGGCAGCGCACCCTGCGGGTGCAGGGGCTGGTTCTGGCTGGCAGTCCAGTCCTCGGCCAGACAGGCATCAATGCGCGCAATGGCGGCATCGTAGTAGCCCGCCTCCTTCAGGCGGCGGATGTCATCCGGCAGCTCCATGTTCAGGTATGCAAAACAAGTATTCTGATCCATCATGCTCTACTCCTTTTTATTTATGGTCAAGCAACGGTCTGCTGCTCCCAGAAAGCTACTGCATCCGTGATCCAGCCCTCAGCGTCGGTGCCGCGTCCGATACCTACTGCGTGCGATGCGTTGGCATAAACACGCATTTCATACGGCACATCGTGCTCTTCCAGTGCCTTTTGCAGGGCCGGGCCCTGCGCACCGGACACCATCAGGGGCAGGACCCAGTCATTTTCTCCGTACCAGAAATACACCGGTGGATAGTCCTGTGTGACAACACTTGAAATACTGGACCAGTAATAACGCCAGTCCCATACGCCGGTATCCATGATCGCATGATACACCGGCTTTACCTCTGAGAAATCATTGACGGCATAGCTTAATATCAGCGCCCCCGGCTGCGGTACATCGTAGGCTCTGTATCCATACGGCTGCTCCGAGCCAAACAGTCCGATCAGGTGACCGCCGGAGGAATAACCAAAGAGCGCATAGTTTTCTCTTTGCACTGAAAACTGCTGTGCGTGCTGATTGATAAATTGCACTGCACGCCCAAGATCCCGCAGAGGGCCGTTATTTTCCAGATCCAGCCAGATACTGTGCCGCAGCACAAACACTGTATAGCCCATCTCATGCAGCTGTGCTGCGGTAGCTACGCCCTCCCGCAGTTCCCCGCTGGTCATAGCCACATTACCACCCAGAACCACCGCATAGCGGGAGCCCGGTGTATCGGATGGAAAATAGTACAGCTGCACTGCCCCCAGCGAAGAATCTGCGGCAATTTCTTCCGGGGTGTAGACCTGATAAGTGACCTGTATCCCCGCATTATAATTTTGGATCGCCAGATTCAGCCCGGCGGCGCAATCCTCTGCCTGCGATGCGCTGACGTAGCGCTCCAGCGTCCGGTTTTCAAACATCCGGCGCAGCAGCAGGCTATCAGCATCGCCGTTGCCATAGGTAGAAATGCCGCAGCCCGCAATGGAAGGGTTTGCGCGGATTTCCTTCATAGTCATCTGCGGGGTGATATTGGGTTCCCCATATTCCACCGCAAAAACGGGAAGTGCCATACATACAGCAAGACAAATCGTGTACAGCAGCACCCTGACAGTTTTTCTCATAGTTCCTCCATAGCCAGCATCGTGTACGATGCATCGACATTTTTATCGGTCAGGAAGCGGTCTGCTGCTCCCAGAAAGCTACCGCTTCCGTCAGCCAGCCCTCGGCATCAGTGTTATCGCCTACCCCGATGCAATGGGGTGCAGACTCAAACACCTTTACAACATAAGGCACCTTATGAGCTTCCAGCGCTGCTTGCAGCGCCGGGCCCTGCACCTGATTGATCATCCAGGGCAGCACCTTGTCATCCTTCCCGTACCAGAAAAATACCGGCGGATAATCATCCGTGATAAGATCTGCCACACTGGAGCAGTAATAGTGCCACCCATAGTTGCCGGTATCCATAAACGCCTGATACGCGATTTTTACCTCTGAAAAGTTCACAACTGAATAACCCAGCAGCAATGCGCCGGGTTTTGCAACGCCGTAATGGCCGTAGCCGCGCTCCTTGTTCGCAAACACACCCGCAAGCTGACCACCGGAGGAGTAGCCTACCAGCGCATAGTCCTGCGTCTGGATGGAAAGCTCCTCGTCAAGGCTCGTCACCAGCTGCACCGCCCGTGCCAGATCCTGAAGCGGAGCGTTGTTGCCCAGATCCAAGAAGGTGCGGTAGCGCAGCACGAACACAGCATAGCCCAGTTTATGCAGCTCGTAGGCGGTGGAGCCGCCCTCGCCCATCTCTGAGGTTATGGTCAGGGCGTTGCCGGGGATCACGATAGCCGTTTTGGCGTTGGGCGTCTCTGCCGGGTAATAAAACAGCTGCACACAGCCCAGACTGGAATTCTGTTCGATCTCCTCCGGGGTGTAGACCTGATAGGTGACCTTGACGCCCTTGTTATAGTTATCAATGATAAGGTTCAGCGCGGCAATGCCGGATTCCCGGTCGGTGTCGCCAAAATAATCGTGCAGGGTCTTGTTTTTCCAGCGTGCCACCATCAGCGGTGTCATTTCGCGGCAATATGTATAATAGCCGGTTCCTTGGATCGCCGGGTTTGCGCGCAGCTGTGCCATCGTAGTTTCCGCAGTAACATGGGGTGCGATCTCTGCGCCAAAGGCAGGCAGCGCTGCGCAAAGCACAAGCCAGACCATACACAGCAGCACCCGGACAGTTTTTTTCATACATCCTCCATGGGAGACAGCACGCCCCTGCGCTGCCCCGCTCCGTATTCTTTGGTTCCCTTATTGTATCACAAACGAAGGGGATGTCAAAGCAATTTCTGTGCAGTCCGCTTCTTGTACCGCCCGGCAAATTCTGCTATACTGAAACTTATCCGGGAGTGGAAAGAGAATGTGGGCATTTTTCGGCCCGCCGAGGATGAAAGTATGGATAAGATCATCATCCGGCCTATGACGCCGGAGGACTGGGGCGCAGTCTCCAGAATCTATGTTGAGGGCATCGCCACGGAATACGCAACCTTCCAGACCGAATGCCCGCCCTATACCGCGTGGGACGCTTCCCACACAAAGGAGTGCCGCTTGGTCATTCTTTCCGGCGGGGTTCTGGCGGGGTGGTGCGCCTTGCACCGGGTAGACCCCCGCTGGTGCTACCGGGGCGTGGCCGAGGTGAGCATCTATGTGGGTGAGCAGTTTCGGGGGCACGGGCTGGGCTTCCGGCTGTTGAGCGCCCTGTGCGCCGCTGCCGAAAAGGCCGGCTACTGGACGCTGCAATCCACCGTTTTACAGGATAACGCCGCCAGCCGCGCCCTGCACGCCAAGTGCGGTTTCCGGCTGGTAGGACGCCGGGAGCGCATTGCACGGGACTGCCATGGCCGCTGGCTGGATACCTATTTGATGGAGCGCCGCGCCGCCGCAGACGAACCGGAGGGGTTCAAAAAGCTGTGAGCAGCCCCACCGGGCGCAGAATCATTTTTATTTGCAGACCGGGAAAATCTGCGGATCTTCCCGGTCTGCCTTTTTACGACGTAAAAAGAAGGAGCCGCTGCACTTTTTTGGTGCAGCGGCTCCTGTTATTTGCGATGATTCGGTTTTACCACTCGTCGTATTCGCCGTTGGCGTTTTTGGCGGCAGCCACGCGGCTGCGCTTGAACATGCTTTCCACTACGGCGCAGTACTTATCGGCAAGGCAGACGATGATGGCCTCGCGGCAGCTGGGCACATGACGGAAGGTCAGCGGCCACATGTGGCTGGAAATGATGCTCTGTTCCTTTTTGGTGATATGGAACACCTTTTCTGCGTTGACGCAGGCGCAGCCCGGGTGGGAGAAGCCGTGCATCTCGAACAGGCGGCGGATGCCATGGAAGGTGCCCTTTTTGTGCCAGTCATACAGGTAAAAATCGTGCAGGAAAGCACCGACAGCCAGCGAGGTCTCGTCTGCACCCAGATGCAGGCGGTGGTTCAGCCAGCAGCTGACCAGCACCACGTTCTTGCAGTGCTGATAGGTAGTAACATCCCCATGCTGGATAAACTCCCGCATCTGCTGTACCTTGGGGTTCTGATCGTATTTTTCCAGAATGGCATAAAGCTGTTCGCGTTCCGTAACAGAAAGCTGCATGAGCAAAATTTCCTTTCAACTCAATACGTTAACTTTGATTTCAGGAGCGGAGCTGCACCGGGTTGGAATTGCCGAAGTTTTCGGCCTTGGAAGGGTTTGCCCGCTTGAGGGTCAGATCCACCAGATACTGCTTGCCGTCGCCCAGTTCTTCCAGCTGGGCAAGCTTTGCATTGGCAGAAGCCTCGTCCGGGTACCACTGGATGAGGAAGAAGTTTTCCGCTTCCACCCCGTAGTACAGCCAGAAGCCGTCTGCCCGCAGCAGATCGTCCAGGTGATCCACCTCTTCGCCGTCCGGCAGGCCAAGGCCTTCCTCTGCATAGAGGTTTTCCGGCTCTACCTGCAGCATCTCGATGACCTGAATGGAGCTTTGCAGGTACTCATCCTGCGAGGTGCTCTTATCGGAGCGCTCCCAGCCGGTGAGAAATGCCTGCATGAGCAGATCGCGCACCTTGATGCGCGGCAGTGTGGGATCCATAACCATTTTTGTTTCCTTCTTTCGTGGTTTTATCCCCGTTGGACAGTATACGGCATACGCCTGTGCAAGTCAACGGTTTATTTGTGAATTTTTTGTAGGTATGACTAAAATTTACACACGCTTTTCCTGTTTCAGTCGGTTATCTCAGGCATGGAAGGAAAAGGTATCGTTCAACCACTCCACCGCAAGCTTGACCCAGCGGTTGCGGTGGGTGCTGTCGGCGTCCACCTCCGGGGTGGAGATGCTGGTGCCGTGGCGTCCCTTTTCAAACAGGTGTGCTTCGCACGGCACACCTGCCTTATGTAGAGCATTCAGTAACAGCAGGGTGTTTTCCACCGGGACGGTCTCGTCCTCCATGGTATGCCAGACGAACACCGGCGGTGCGGCCGGGGTGATCTTATCCTCCAGTGTAAAGCGCTGGTGGGCGGCAATATCCTGCGTACCGGAAAGCTGCACAAAGCTGCCCCGGTGGGCGTATTCTCCGGCAGTGACCACCGGGTAGGCCAGCAACAAAGCGTTTGGGCGCGGCTGGTCTGCCATGCCGGGGATATCCCACACTGCAGCGGACAGTGCCAGATGCCCGCCCGCCGAAAAACCGCACAGGGCGATCTTATCCGGCAGGATATTCCACTGCGCTGCGTGCTGCCGCACAAGGCCGATAGCCTGTGCCAGCTGCCGCATGGGCAGTGCATCCCGGGCGCTGTGCCCTACTGCATAATGCAGCACCGCCGTGTGATACCCTGCCGCCGCAAATTGCAGCGCCACAGGGTCGCCCTCCCGGGGGCTGACATGGTTATAGCCGCCGCCGGGCACCACCAGCACCAGCGGGCGCTGCCGGAAGTGCGGCATAGCTTCCACGCTCTCCCGCAGGTAGAGCGTCAGCGTACCGCCGTCGGTCAGTTCCAGTTGCTCAAGCTGCATTTACGCATCCTCCTTATAAAAGCCGTGCCGCCCCTCCGGGTGCGCTGCAATAAACTCTGCGCACAGGTCTGCACACAGGCGGCACAGCTCCGGGCAGGGGCGCTTTTTATAATAGTCTGCGGTGCGTTCCTCTGCCGCCGTGCCACCGGCAGGGACAGCGCCTGCCTTTGCCAGAAGTTCCCGGCAGATGATGCTGCCGCCGCCGTTGCGGCTGCGGTACTGCTCTGCCGCCTGCTGCACCAGCGCGTACATCCGGGATTTATCCTTGGGGTCGGCGGGGTCGGCATAGACCATGCTCAGCACGGTCACCACACCGCAGAACGCCCCGCACACCTCCCGCATCCGGCCAATACCTGCGCCAAAGCCTGCGGAAAGACGCAGCGCTGTTTCTTCGGTCAGGCCAAGCTGCGGTGCAAACGCCGCCACCACACTCTGACTGCAATTATAGCCCTTTAAAAACCATGCGTAGGCGGCATCGCCCTGTTTTGACATCTTCTCACATCCTTCCGGCATACTCGCTCCATTATAGCACAGTCTGCGCAAAAGTGGGAAAGCTTTTCAGGAAAATTTTCGTCCTCTATATAACAAACGAGCCCGGCGCGCCGTTTCGTGCACCGGGGCAGCAAATCTTTTACTTTTTTAACTTTTTATGAAAAGACTTGATTTTCCCTGCGAGTCGTTGTATATTAGCACTCAGAAGTTATGAGTGCTAAGTATTCCGGCAGTTTACCGGGCACGGCGCACCAAATATGTGATAAAAGAGGTTTTGTATTATGGCCAAGAAAGAATTTCAGGCAGAGAGCAAAAAACTGATGGACATGATGATCAACTCCATCTATACCAATAAAGAGATCTTCCTGCGGGAGCTGATCTCCAATGCTTCGGACGCCATTGATAAGCTGTACTATAAGAGCCTGACCGACACCTCCGTGGGCATGAACAAGGGCGATTTCCGTATTCTCATCACCCGCGATAAGGAAAACCGCATCCTGACCGTAGAGGATAACGGCATCGGTATGACTAAGGAAGAGCTGGAGCAGAATCTGGGCACCATCGCACACTCCGGTTCTCTGGATTTCAAGAAGGACAACAAGGACGAGAACATTGATATCATCGGTCAGTTCGGCGTGGGCTTCTACTCCGCCTTTATGGTGGCCGATAAGCTGACCGTTATCTCCAAGGCCTACGGCTCGGACGAGGCTTGGCAGTGGGAGTCCTCCGGTGTGGACGGCTACGAGATGACCCCCGCCCAGAAGGACACCGTGGGCACCCAGATCATTCTGCACATCAAGCCGGATACCGACACTGAGAAATACGACAACTTCCTGGACGAATACGGCATCGTGGCTATCGTGAAGAAGTACAGCGACTATGTGCGCTACCCCATCCAGATGGAGCGTGAAAAGAGCCGTCAGAAGCCGGAACCGGACCCCAAGCCCGAGGACTACAAGCCGGAGTGGGAGACCTACACCGAGCTGGAGACCCTGAACAGCATGATCCCCATCTGGAAGAAGCAGAAGAGCGAAGTGACCGACGAGGAGTACAACAGCTTCTACAAGGATAAGTTCGGTGATTACGCTGACCCTGCCCGGGTCATCGTGAGCCGCACCGAGGGTACTGCCAACTACAATGCCCTGCTGTTCGTGCCCAGCCACCGTCCCTATGATTTCTACACCAAGGACTACGAAAAGGGTCTGGCGCTGTACGCTTCCGGTGTGCTCATTATGGAAAAGTGCGCTGACCTGCTGCCGGATTACTTCAGCTTTGTAAAGGGCATTGTGGACAGTCAGGATCTGAGCCTGAATATCAGCCGTGAGATGCTGCAGAAGGACAGCCAGCTCAAACTGATCCACAACGCACTGGAAAAGAAGATCAAGAACGAGCTGCACGCCATGCTGAACAACGACCGTGCGAAGTACGAGGAGTTCTGGAAGGAGTTCGGCCGTCAGATCAAGTTTGGTGCTTATTCTGATTACGGTATGCACGCCGAGCTGCTGCGCGACCTGCTGCTGTTCTGGTCTGCCAAGGAGCAGAAGATGGTCACCCTGCAGGAGTACATCGACAAGATGCCCGCAGAGCAGAAGTACATCTACTTTGCCGCAGGCGACTCCACCGACCGTCTGGCAAAGCTGCCCTCCGCAGAGCTTGTGCTGGACAAGGGCTTTGACGTGCTGCTGCTGACCGAGGATGTGGATGAGTTCTGCCTGCAGATCCTGCACAGCTACCCCCGCAAGGATGCCGAGGGCAAGGACGGCACCGTGGAGTTCAAGAACGTGAACAGCGGTGATCTGGGTCTGGAATCCGAGGAGGAGAAGAAAGCCGCCGAGGATGCCACCGCCGAGAACAAGGCACTGTTCGATGCCATGAAGGACGCTTTGAACGGCAAGGTGAAGGAGGTCAAGGTCTCCACCCGTCTGAAGGATCACCCCGTCTGCCTGAGCTCTGACGGCCCGCTGTCCATTGAGATGGAGAAGGTGCTGTCCAAGCAGCCCGGCAGCGAGGGCGTGAAGAGCGACAAGGTGCTGGAGCTGAACGTGAACCACCCCGTGTTTGCCGCCCTGAAGGCCGCGCAGGAGGCTGGCGACACCGAGAAGCTGAACAAGTACAGTGCCCTGCTGTACGCACAGGCACAGCTGATCGAGGGTCTGCCCGTGGATGACCCCGCCGCTTATGCCGAGGCCGTTTGCAGCCTGATGAAGTAAGTTTTCAGGAAGAGACCGCTGTGTTTTGCGCAGCGGCTTCTTTTGTTGCTGATTATTTTTAATTTTGCGCTTGTCGCGGTCTGCGAGCCACTCCAAGCACATTCACAGGAATAGAAATACCCCCTTAACAAAAAGGCCGCGCTCCGCTATAATAGAGTGGAACGCGGTCTTTTATTTTTATCTTTCTGTGAAAGGAATTCTGTTTCATGGAGCCGAGAAAACATTATTTTGCAAAGATCCCCACCATTGCCATCTTTATCGTCATGGCGATGTCCGGGCCGTTGGGGGTGCTGTTGTTTATCCTGAAAGGCATCGACCAGAAGATGCAGAAGGAAGAACAGGAAGCTGCCCGTGCCCGGGGTGACTACCGCCCCGCCCCAAAACCCGCACCCATGCCTAAAACGCCGCCTTTCCCCGGGCAGGATGTTCCCACGGCAGAGCAGAAAAGCGCAAAGCAATGGCATAAAAACATTGCCGTCCTCTGCACCATTATGGGTGCCGTTTTTCTGTTTGCCGGGGTGACGGATGCGGTGGATATCATCGGTGCATGGCAGGTGCTGCCCGACCCCGGGGAGCTGTTTTCCGATATCGTCATGGCCATTGGCGGCGGCGGTGCGCTGCTGACCGGTCTGCGGATGAACCGCACCCGCAAGCTGGAGCAGCTGCTGGATAAGGTTGTGGGCGAGCGGGATAATATCCCCCTGCCGGAACTGTTTGCCGCCGCCGGGGTGGATGCTGCCCGGGGACGCGCTGCGGTGAAAAGCGCCATCGAGCACGGATACTTCGGCGCGGATGCCTACATTGACAACCGCACCGACACGCTGGTGGTGCGGGGCGCAGCACCACAGCCGAAAAAGCCCGCACCTGCTCCGGCACCTAAAGCTCAGCCCGCCGCAGAGGACGAGTACGCCGCCCTGCTGCGCCAGCTGCGGGAGGTGAACGATGCCATCCCCGACCCGGTGATGAGCCAGAAAATCTCCCGGCTGGAAGAGGTCAGCGGGCGTATTTTTGCGCTGGCGCAGAAGGATCCGGAGAAAAAAGCGCAGCTGCAAAAGTTTATGAACTACTATCTGCCCACCGCACTCAAGCTGCTGAACACCTACGCCAGCCTTTCCGGGCAGGCGGTGGAGGGCACGAACATCACCGAAGCCAAGCACAGCATCGAGCGCAGCATGGACCTGCTGGTGACCGCCTTTGAAAACCAGCTGGACAAGCTGTTCCAAGCCGATGCGCTGGACGTGAACGCCGACATTGCCGCACTGGAAGGAATGCTGAACCTTGACGGCCTGACCGGCAGCGAATTTACCCGCTGAACCACACCCCCGCACCCGATGGCTGCATCGGTGCGGGGGTGTTTTTTGTGCAAAGTGCAATTTTCCATCCCATCTTTTTTGGGCGCTGCGCTCAAAATTCCGGGATTTGTGTGCATTTATGCCAAGCATTTTGATTTGCCCGAAAAACTTTTATCTTATTTGTTCGGCAGCAGTCGATTGGGCTGCACAGACGCTTTTTGCAACTTTTCATCGAGATGCAACAATAACACATGGTTTTTTGCGCTGCATTTGACTATTATAGAAGTAGCTACGGCAGCTGCGAACGGCTGCATCAACTTTTCCGATCATAATAGTAGGAGGAAATTTCCATGATGAAGTCCATTTCCACCTGGAAGCAGGAGCTGACCGAGGGCGCACACGCTGCGCGTCTGGCTGCGCTGTACTGCTGCACCCCCGACCAGACCCCTGCACAGGCAGCCCGCTATGCGGCTGTTCTGGACGGGTTAGAGACCACCTTCGGCGCACATACCGAAGCCGGTCTGTATAGTGCCCCCGGCCGCACCGAGATCGGCGGCAACCACACCGACCATCAGCATGGCCGTGTGCTGGCAGGCAGCGTGAACATTGATATGATCGCCGCTGCCGCCCCCAACAGCCTGAACCAGCTGCGCGTGCAGAGCGAGGGGTACGACCTGTGCGTCATCGACCTTGACGACCTGACCGCCCGCAAGGAGGAGGAGAACACCACCGCTTCCCTGCTGCGCGGCGAGTGCGAGGCCTTCCGCCAGCGCGGCGCAAAGCTGTCCGGTCTGGACGTGTACATCTCCTCTAACGTGCCCAAGGGCAGCGGCGTTTCTTCCTCTGCCGCCTTTGAGGTGCTGGTCGGCGTGATTTTGAACGACTGCTTCATGGCTGAAAAGGTCTCCCCTATCGCCATTGCACAGATCGGCCAGTGGGCTGAAAATGTCTACTTTGGCAAGCCCTGCGGCCTGATGGATCAGATGGCTTCCAGCGTGGGCAACATTATCACCATCGACTTTGCCGACAAGGCAAACCCCGACGTGGAGCCGGTGCAGGTGGACTTTTCCAAGGCCGGTCTGGCACTGTGCATTCTGGACTCCGGTGCAGACCATGCCGACCTGACCGACGAGTACGCCGCCATCCCCAACGAGTGCCGCGCTGTGGCTGCTGTGTGCGGCGGCGAGGTGCTGCGGGATGTGCCTTTCGAGACCTTCCTTGCAAATATCCCGGCCTGCCGAAAGCAGTGCGGCGACCGCGCTGTACTGCGCGCCTTCCACTTCTACGCCGATAACGACCGTGTGCCCCAGCAGGTAGCTGCCCTGCGCGAGGGCGACTTTGAAGCCTTTTTGCAGTTGGTGACCGCCTCCGGCGACAGCAGCTGGGAGTATTTGCAGAACGTCATCCCCGCCGGTTACAAGGAGCATCAGGAGGTGGCCGTGACCATCGCTGCTGCCAAGCATTATCTGGGCGGCAAGGGCGCTGTGCGCGTGCACGGCGGCGGTTTTGCCGGTACGGTGCAGGCCTTTGTGCCGGTGGAGATGCTGGCAGACTTTAAGGCAAACATGGAAAAGATCCTCGGCGCTGGCCGCTGCCATGTGCTGAACATCCGTCCTGAGGGAGGTGCTGTGCTGTGATCTCCGCCGCCATCCAGCAGCTCGTGAACTACGGGCTGGATACCGGGCTGATTTTGCCCGATGACGAGATCTATATCCGCAACCAGCTGCTGATGACCATGCAGCTGGACGACTTTACCGCCCCGGACAGCGAGGTGTGCTACACCGATCTAGAAAGCATCCTCAAGACCCTTGTGGACGATGCCGTCGCCCGCGGCGTGTGCGAGGATAACTCCACCGCACGCGATCTGTTCGACACCAAGCTGATGGGCGTACTGACCCCGCGCCCCAGCATCGTGCGCGCCAACTTTGAGGAGCGGTACGAAAACGAGGGCCCGCAGGCCGCTACTGACTGGTTCTACAAGTTCAGTCAGGACACCGACTACATCCGCCGCTACCGCATCAAGCGCGATTTGAAGTGGGTGACCAAGACCGAGTACGGCGACTTGGATATCACCATCAACCTGTCCAAGCCGGAAAAAGACCCCAAGGCCATTGCCGCCGCAAAGCTTGCACCCCAGAGCGCTTACCCCAAGTGCCAGCTGTGCGTGGAGAACGAGGGCTACGCAGGCCGCATGAACCACCCCGCGCGCGAAAACCACCGCATCATCCCGCTGACCATCAACGACAGCGCGTGGAATTTGCAGTACAGCCCCTACGTTTACTACAACGAGCACTGCATCGTGTTCAATAACCAGCATACCCCCATGAAGATCGAGCGGGCGACCTTCCGCAAGCTGCTGGATTTTGTGGGTCTGTTCCCCCACTATTTTGTGGGCAGCAACGCTGACCTGCCCATCGTGGGCGGCAGCATCCTGAGCCACGACCATTTCCAGGGTGGTCACTACGAATTTGCCATGGCTAAAGCTCCCATTGAAAAGGCTTGGGTGTTCCCCGGCTTTGAGGATGTGGAGGCCGGCATCGTGCACTGGCCCATGAGCTGCATCCGCCTGACCTGTGCCGACGATGCACGCCTTGTAGAGCTGGCCGATAAGCTTCTGACCGCTTGGCGCGGCTACACCGACGAGAGCTGCTTTATCTTTGCCGAGACCGATGGCGAGCCCCACAACACCATCACCCCCATTGCCCGGATGCGGGACGGCAAGTATCAGCTGGATTTGGTGCTACGCAACAACATCACCACCCCGGAGCATCCGCTGGGTGTGTACCACCCCCATGCAAAGCTGCACCACATCAAAAAGGAGAACATCGGCCTCATCGAGGTGATGGGTCTTGCTGTGCTGCCCAGCCGCCTGAAGCAGGAGCTGTTTGACCTTGCCGATGTGCTGGTGGCACACCTGCCCACCGCAGAGTACCCCGAAGCCCTGCAAAAGCACGCCGAGTGGGCGGAAGAGATCCTTGCAAAACACCCGGAACTGAACGCCGACAACGTCCACACCATCCTGCAGGACGAGGTTGGTCATGTGTTTGCACAGGTGCTGGCCGATGCCGGTGTGTACAAGCTGGATGAAGCAGGCCGCGCCGGTTTTGTCCGCTTCCTTGAAAGCGTATAAGGAGTTCCATCCATATGTTACTTCCACACCTGAAAATCACTCCTGACCGCTTATTTGACACATATACTTTTGACCAAAAAGCAAAAATCGTAAAAGGCTTTTTGTTTGATAAAAAAGGTCATTGTCAGTTAGACACCGAGGTTCTTGGCTTAGATGGGCAAAAAACGCGCGGTTGGAAATCAGGAAATGTTTTACGACATTTAGGGCTGACAAGAGAATTCAAAAATATTTTTGAAGGCTATTCTACCACGCAAGCAATTGATGCAATGAATTCCTCACCCGATGATTTTTCAGCTATTATAACCCTACTGCAATCTTTCACATAAGCCAGATAGAGTTGCTACATTCAAAAAATGTGTAGCAGCTCTATTTTACATTACAGGAGATTCAAATGAATTATACTTTGGAAGTATGCGTAGACAGCACCGCCAGCGCACTGGCGGCAAAACGCGGCGGCGCTGACCGGCTGGAACTGTGCGCCGACCTTATTATCGGCGGCACCACCCCTTCCCCTGCCCTGCTGCGTCAGGTCAAGACTGAGACCGGCCTGCCGGTGCGGGCACTGCTGCGGCCCCGCTTTGGCGATTTCTGCTACGACCGCTACGAGCTGGCACAAATGGCCGAATACGCCGCCGAGCTGGTAGCCGCCGGTGCCGACGGCATCGTGACCGGTGTGCTGACCCCGGCGGGAGCGCTGGACACAGACGCTCTTCGCCCCATCTACGCCGCAGCCCGACAGGCGGCAGAAAAAGCACACCGCACCGTGGACTGCACCCTGCACCGCGCCTTTGATGTCTGCTGCGACCCCTTTGCCGCACTGGAAGCCGCAAAGCAGCTGGGGCTTGCTACCATTTTGACCAGTGGACAGGCCGCAAGCGCCCCGCAGGGTGCTGCCCTGCTGCGCCAGCTGGTGGACGCTGCCGGGCAGGAGGTGGAGATTCTGGTTGGTGCAGGCGTATCTGCCGCCAACATCCCCGCCCTTGCCGCCCAGACTGGTGCCCGGGCGTTCCACCTTTCCGGCAAGCAGGTGCTGGACAGCCGCATGACCTTCCGGCGGCAGGGCGTGCCCATGGGTCTGCCGGGCTTTTCGGAGTTCGAGATATGGCAGACCAGCGAGGAGAATATCCGCGCCGCCCGTACCACATTGGATGCGCTGTGACTACAAAACAAAAGCTTCACCGCTCTGCCGGCAGTGGCTGTTTTCCATCACAGCTTCTTCCTTGAAATTTCCTTGCCTGTTGGATCTTCAGGCGGGCATTTTCTTTTGCAGAAATCTTGAGAATTGCGAAAAACTGCCCCCGAAGCAGCGCGGTCTTACGCGGTCTGCTTTGGGGGCAGTCTGTTGTTTATTCAGTTATAAAGTTACTGCTTTGCGCTTTCCGGGGCGACCTCAAAGTCGATTTTGCCCAGATTGACGTCTGCGCGCACGATGGTGATCATCATGGTATCGCCCAGATTCCAGCTCTTGCCGGAAACAGGGTCGGAAAGGCGCACGCCCTCGGTGAGCATGGTGCCGGTAGCGGTCAGGCTGGAAGCGGGCACAAAGCCCTCCACGCCGTTTTCCAGCTCGATGAACAGGCCGCGCTGGGTCACGCCGGAGATGCGGCCCTCGTAGCACTCGCCCAGATGGCGGCGTGCATACTCGGCCTTGTAGCAGTCCTCGGCCTTGCGCTCGATCTGCATGGCGATGACTTCGCGCTCGCTGGCCTGCTTACTGACGTCCTCGGCAAACTCGCTGTAACGCAGGATCATGGTGTCCTTATCCGTGCCCTTGAGCTGGGCGGTCATGATGCGGTGGATGGCCAAGTCCGGGTAGCGGCGGATGGGGCTGGTGAAGTGGGCATAGTCCTGCAACACCAGACCGTAGTGTCCCTTGGGTTTTTCCTCGTACACAGCCTTAGACATGCAGCGCAGCATACCAACATTGATGATCTGTTCGTAGGCCGTGCCGCGCACACCCTCCAGAATGGCGCTCAGCTCCTTGGGGGTGGGCACATCCTTGGCAAAGTGGTCGTTGACGCCGCAGGCCTGCAGCAACCCGTGCAAGCGCTCCAGCTTTTCGGCGTTGGGCTCCTCATGCACGCGGTACACAAAGGGAATCTGCTTCACCCGGGCAAAGTGGGCGGCGCACTGGTTTGCCAGCAGCATGAACTCCTCGATCATGGCTTCGCTCTCGCCGGAGGTACGCTTTTTCACATCGATGCAGTGGCCGTCCTCGTCCAGGATCAGCTTCACCTCGCCGCTCTCGATATCCATGCAGCCGCGCTCCTTGCGCAGACGGGCACGGTGGCCGTACAGCTCCTTCATGGCAGGCAGCTGTGCCAGCACCTCGTGGTACTTACCGGTCAATTCGTCATCGGTGCTGCCGGCCAGCAGTGCGTTGATCTCGGAATACACGCCCTTGACCCGGCTGCGGATGACGGACTTGACAAAGCGGTAATCGGTCAGGTTGCCGTCCTTATCCAGCCGCATCAAACAGGAGAATGCCAGTCGCAGCACGCCCTCGTTCAGGCTGCAGATACCGTTGGACAGCTGCTTGGGCAGCATGGGCACCACCTGATCGGCGTAGTAGACGCTGGTAGCGCGGTTAAAGGCCTCGTTGTCCAGCTCGGAGCCGGGCTTGACGTAGTTGGAAACATCCGCAATGTGCACGCCCAGCTCAAAGCCGCCGTCCGGGGTCTTGGTCAGACTGATAGCATCATCGATGTCCTTGGTCTCGGCGCTGTCGATGGTAAAGATGGGCAGAGCGCGCAGATCCATGCGGCCCTCGCAGTCCGCAGCGGACACCTCAGCGTTGTCCAGCTTTTTGGCCTCGTCCCGCACCTTGTCCGGGAAGCGGTTGCGGATATCCTGCGCGTAGAGCAGTGCCTTTGCGCAGCGCTTGGCCTCGTCGCAGCTGCCAAAGCGCATGGCAACGCCTACGCGGTGATCCTCCTGACGGTTGCCGCGCAGCAGGATCTCCACTGCCACCTTGTCGCCGTCCTTGGCACTACCTTCGCAGTCCCGCATGACCTGCATGGAGATGGCGGGGCAATCGTCCGGCACAAACTTCAGGCGGCCCTCCATGCGGTGCATGGTGCCCACCAGAGAATTTTTCTCTTCCAGAACAGCAAGGATCTCACCTTCATCACTGCCCTCTACCCGGGGATGTGCAAATTTTTCCACCAGCACCTTGTCGCCGGGCATTGCGCCGCGGGTGAACCGGCCGGGGATAAAGATATCGCTGGTGCCGTCCTCCAGCATGACGAAGGCAAAATTCTTGCCCAGCTTTACCACCTTGCACAGCAGTGCCTTATCGGCGCGGCCGCTGCGCACGGTGAAGAACACGCCCTGCCGCTGGCAGATGACGGCCTCGTGCACCAGCTGGTCCACAGCCTCCATCACCTTGCGGTCTGCACCGCGATCCCCGCCGAACTTATTTTTCAGATCTTTTACGGTGCACGGCTGATTCTGGATCGCGTGCTCAATTTTATCGCGCATTGCCATAAAATATTTTCTCCTTCACTTCCGTGGCCGTGCATCTCCTGCGGAGCACAGCCCTGCCTTGGTGGGACGGGCGCTTTCCCCTGTCCCCTCTTTGCGGCAGCCCGCAGAACCGGCTGCCCGCACTTTTTTGCACAGAAAAACAGCCCCGTCCGTTCACGGGGCTGCAACACCTTCTCAGCCTGCCAGACGGCCTGCAAACAGGCAAGCCAGAATAGCGACCACAAAGAACACCACGCCTGCAATGCGGGTGACCTTAGCCAGCATCTGGTCTGCCGGGGTCAGACGTGCATTGTTGGCACCGCCCACGCTGCCGTTGATGGCACCGGACAGGCCCTGACCGTGGGTGTGCTGCATGAGGGTGAGGAAAACGATGACCAGCGAAGCCACCAGCAGAATGGCACCGCCAACAATTTCGATAACAGACATGAATCGTAACGCTCCTTTTATTTGTAAATACGGAAAACCACGCAAAAATACAACTATATAGTAACATAACAAAGCCAGAATTGCAAGTAGAATCCGCGCATTTATCCCGCTGCTTCCAGCGCAGCGCAGACCTGCGCAAAGATAGCCGCGCCGGAGTACGCGGTGTGCACTGCACCGTCCTGCAATACCACAATGGTATAGCGGGGCTTTTCTGCCGACCAGAACCCCGCAAACCACAGGTTGCAGCGCTCGGTGCCCTCCGGGGTGAACTGCCCGGTCTGGGCAGTTCCGGTCTTGCCGCCCGCCCCGCCGGGAAGCCCGGCGGCATCCTGCGCGGTGCCCTGCTGCACCACCTGCACCAGCATCGCACGCAAAAGCGCTGCACTCTGCGCCGGGAGCACCCGCCGTCCCCGGGGGTGGCTGAGGGTCTCCACCGGCTGTCCTGTGGTTTCGTCCAGCGTGGCTTGCAGCACATAGGGAGCGCGGTATACGCCGTCCGCTGCAAGGGTGTTGAACAGCGCCGCCACCTGCATAGGTGTTGCCAGCAGACTGCCCTGCCCAAAGCTGAAATTAGCCAGCTGCCCGCTTTGCGCTAACTCCTGCGGGGCGGGCAGCTGGCCAGCCTCAGCGGCAAGCCCTTCTGCCAGCGGCAGGCTCTGCCCAAAGCCGAAGGCCTTGGCGGCATCCAGCAAGCTTTCTGCGCCCAGCTGCTGCCCCAGACGGATAAAATAGCCGTTACAGCTTTTTTCCAGCGCTGCAGCAAGGTCAACCTGCCCGTGGGGCACCCCGCCCGCGCAGCGGAAAATTTGTCCATCCACTACCACCGCGCCGGTGCACTCGAAAACCGGCTGCAAGCCCGCTTCCAGTGCAGCCGCCGCCAGTACCGGCTTGAACACTGACCCCACCGCGTAGCATTGCAGCGCCCGGTCCAAAAAGGGGCTGTTCTCTGCCTGTAAGCTGTCGGCCAGATGCTCCGGGTCGTAGCCCGGCACACTGACGCTGGCGCGCACCGCCGCTGTGGCGGTATCCAGCACCAGAATGCAGCCGCTCGTCATGGTATTCGCCGCCACTGCCTCCGCTGCACGCTGCACCGGGCGGGAGATGGTCAGCTGCACGCCCAGCGCCCCGCTGTCGGCTTGCAAAAGCTTAGGTGTTTCTCCGGTGCGCAGCGTGCCCTGCGCCGTCACGGCGCAAACAAGACTGCTGTGCTCCCCTGTGCCGGAAAGCACGCCGTCCAATGCCTTTTCCAGCCCGGCAGCGCCATGACCCGTGCCATCCAGATAGCCCAGCAGATGCTGACACAGCGGCACCGCCGCATACCGCCGGGCGGCGGGATAACCGGTCAGCCCAAGGCGGGCGGGGTCGCAGCTTACCTCCAGCAAAAACGGTGCAGCGCGGCTGCGGCTGCGGTACAAAAGTGTCTGCCCGGCGGCATCAGTGCAGGCATACAGGCGGTCGTAATTGCCCTGTCCGGGAAGGCACAGCACCTGCCAGCGCTCCTCCAGCCCGGTGAGCAGCCGCCCCTGCGCATCGTAAAAGTTGCCCCGCCGGGCGGGCAGTTGCAGGGTAACCGTGCTTTGCGCCGCCGCACGCGCGGCATAGGCGGGGTGCTGCGCCAGCAGATACAACCGGCACAGCACCACCATAAACCCCAGCAGCAAGGCGGCATACACCGCCAGCACCCGTTTGCCGGACATCCACGCGCCCCCTTTCCCTATGGTTAGGGTGGGCAGCGGAGGTGCGGGGTATACATAAAAAGAGGCGGAACCTCTCCGAAGAGAAGTTCCGCCTCTCTGGCGTATCTTATTAGGAAAGGTACGGCTTAGTACATGCCGCCCATGTCACCGCCGGCAGGTGCGGCGGGAGCCGGGGGTTCCGGCAGGTCGGCAACAAGGCTTTCGGTGGTCAGCACCATCTCAGCAACGGAGGCTGCGTTCTCCAGAGCGGAACGGGTGACCTTGGTCGGGTCCACGATACCAGCAGCGATCATATCCTCGACAAAGACCTCGTTCTGGGCATCGAAGCCGTAGTTAGGCTTGTTGGCGGAGACGATCTTGTCGATGATGACACTGCCCTCCAGACCGGCGTTCTTGGCGATCTGGCGCAGAGGAGCCTCCAGAGCCTTCAGCACGATCTTGGCACCGGTGCGCTCGTCGCCTTCCAGCGTGTCGCACAGGGCGCGCACAGCGGGGATGGCGTTGATGGGAGCGGTACCGCCGCCGGCCACAACACCCTCCTGCACAGCTGCTTTGGTAGCGTTCAGAGCATCCTCGATGCGCAGCTTCTTGTCCTTCATCTCAACTTCGGTAGCAGCACCGACCTTGATGACAGCCACGCCGCCGGCCAGCTTAGCCAGACGCTCCTGCAGCTTCTCGCGGTCAAAGTCGCTGGTAGCGGCCTCGATCTGGCTGCGGATCTGAGCAATGCGGGCTGCAATAGCGTCCTTATCGCCTGCGCCGCCCACGATGGTGGTGTTCTCCTTGGTCACCTTCACCTGACGGGCATGGCCCAGCATCTGGACGGTAGCATCTTTCAGCTCATAGCCCAGATCAGAGGAGATCACGGTGCCGCCGGTCAGGGTGGCAATATCCTGCAGCATCTCCTTGCGGCGATCACCGAAGCCGGGAGCCTTGACAGCCACAACGTTCAGGGTGCCGCGCAGACGGTTGACGATCAGGGTGGACAGAGCCTCGCCCTCAATGTCCTCAGCCACGATCAGCAGCTTCATGCCGTTCTGCATCACCTGCTCCAGCAGGGGCACCAGATCCTGAATGACGCTGATCTTCTTATCGGTGATCAGGACAGCAGCGTTGTCCAGATCGGCCACCATCTTGTCGGTATCGGTGACCATATAGGGGGTCAGGTAGCCGCGGTCGAACTGCATACCTTCCACGATCTCGTTGTAGGTCTCGGCGGTGGTCTTGTTCTCCTCGATGGTGATGACGCCGTCAGAGGTGACCTTCTCCATAGCCTCAGCGATCAGACGGCCGATCTCGGGGTCGCCGGCAGAGATGGTGCCGACGCGGGCGATATCGTTGCTGTCCTTCACCTTCTGGCTGTGAGCCTTGATGGTCTCCACAGCGGTGGTAACAGCCTTGCTCATGCCGCGGCGGATATCCATGGGATTTGCACCGGCGGTAACGTTCTTCATGCCCTCGTTGACCATGGCCTGTGCCAGCACGGTAGCAGTGGTGGTGCCATCGCCTGCGGCATCGTTGGTCTTGGTTGCAACCTCACGCACCAGCTGTGCGCCCATGTTCTCGAACTCGTCCTTCAGCTCGATCTCCTTGGCAATGGTCACGCCATCGTTGGTGATGACCGGTGCGCCGAACTTTTTACCCAGCACCACATTGCGGCCCTTGGGGCCGAGGGTGATCTTGACGGTGTTAGCCAGGGTATCAATACCAGCGCACAGTGCCTTGCGGGCGTCCTCGCCCTGCTTGATCTGCTTTGCCATAATAAATCGCTCCTTTATAATGCAAACTCAATTGAAAAGGGAAAGCTTAGTCTTCCACAACAGCCAGAATATCGCTCTGACGCACGATGGTGCACTCTTCGCCGTCCACCTTGACCTCAGTGCCGGAGTACTTGCTGGTGAGGACCTTGTCGCCGACCTTGACGGTCATCTTGACTTCCTTGCCGTCCACGACACCGCCGGGGCCAACTGCGATGACCTGTGCCACCTGCGGCTTCTCTTTTGCGCTGCCGGTCAGGATCAGGCCACCCTTGGTGGTCTCCTCGACTTCAACAGTCTTAATGACAACACGGTCTGCAAGAGGAATGATCTTCATAATTCTTGCCCTCCAATTATATTGAATTTATTTGAAACTTTGTTGTGTCCTGCGGGGGCTTCGTGTATGCTCCGCAGTGGTTTAGCACTCTTTTTCTCTGAGTGCTAAGTGTATTGTACTCATCTTGCCCTGAAAAATCAAGGGGTTTTGCAATTTTTCTTTGTTAAGATTTTGTGACTTTCCGTTTTTCATCGCACACACGTTATATCTCATTAAAAATATACGAATAATGTACGTTTCATCGTCTCCTTCTCACGCTTTAGCACTCCACTCATGCTAAAAAACAAAAGTCCCTGTAATATTCGCTCATGCCCCTCTCAAGGTGCCAAACGAAATATCACAGGGACTTTTTTCATCCGGTCACTTCATTTTGAATTTTCGACCTATCAGGTCCACGACAAGCGCCGAATGAAACTATTTCATGCAGTCGGAGAAAAGCATTCAGTCATGATACCTATGCTCTGGGCGAGATCAACAACGCCCCCGCGCCGCCCCAGTTCAGCCGGGAAGCGCTCACGTTCATGTCCGAGCAGTTCCGCCGGGAAGAGGACAAGGTGGACGAAGAGTACCGCCGCCGCATCCTGGATACGTTCGTTTCGTCCATCCTGCTGTACGAGGATCGGGCAGAGGTCAAATTCAAGATAACCGACCAGAAAACCGGGGACTTTGAGCGGGTGATTTTACCCATTTCTGCAAACAAAAAGTCCCCGGAAGATGACGATATACCGTCAAATTCCGAGGGTTCTACCGCGTTGCGGTTGGTGGAGGCGATGGGAGTCGAACCCATGTCCGAAAAGAGCTCAGTGTAGGTGTCTCCGGGTGCAGGCGATCTACAACATTCCCGCCGCGCCACGCCGATCGTCAGGCTAGCGCTTTGGTAGCTTCATGAGTTCCTGCCGGTCCGCAAAGCTTAGGTCCGTTCAGGTGCTGTGTCTAAAGGACGCCCCGACCCCACACGACACAAGAGTGGGCGGAACGCGCAGCACTCAGGCTGCGAGCAACTGATAATTATTGTTGTCAGTTAATTTTTTTGGAGGAGTTATAGAGCAGTTCCCCCACTGCTACCCGCTGCCCAGACCTCGCTCCCCCCGTCGAAACCTTTACGCCCCCTTATAAAGCACATCTTGCGATGTGCGGAAAGCTGGGTTTCTGCGGTGAGCCGCAGTCTGCAATTGGAATGCTTAATAATACTTGCCGTTGGACTTCACAGCCCGGTCAATGGAACGCTTTGCATCGCGCTGGGCGGCATCGGCACGCTTGTCGTACAGCTTTTTGCCTTTGCACAGGCCCACTTCCATTTTTACGCGGCCATGCTTGAAATAAAGCGAGAGCGGCACCAGCGTATAGCCCTGCAATTTGCACTGCTGGTGCAGACGCCGGATCTCACTTTTGTGCGCCAGAAGCCGCCGGACACGCATGGGATCCTGATTGAACAGGTTGCCGTGGTCGTAGGGGCTGATGTGCATTCCCTTTACCAGCAGCTCGCCGTTTTCAATATCTACCCAGCTGTCCTTCAGGTTGACCCCGCCAGCCCGCAGGCTTTTCACCTCGGTGCCTTTGAGCTCCACACCGGTCTCCAGCGCTTCCAGAACAAAATACTCGTGGCGCGCTTCGCGGTTGGTGGCGATGCTCTTGGTCGCCGGGCGCTCCTTTGTGGGTGCCATGCTGCGCGCCTCCTTTCTCCGTTCCGTTTGTTGTTTCAGTATACCATTTTTTTGCGGTAATGCAAGGGCTGTTTCTGACAGAATTGTAAATTTTTACGAGTTTACAGCTCTCCCCGGCCGGAAAGCGCCCGGTACAGGGTGGTCTCGTCGGCGTATTCCAGGCTGGCACCTACCGGCAGACCGGAGGCAAGCCGGGTGACCCGGATGCCCAGCGGCTTGATGAGCTTTGCCAGATACATGGCGGTAGCTTCGCCCTCCACGGTGGGGTTCATGGCCATGATGACCTCCTTGACCGTGTCGTCCTTCAGCCGCGCCAGCAGCTCCTTGACGGTGAGCTGTTCTGCGCCCACACCGGCCAGCGGGTCCAGCAGGCCGTGCAGCACATGGTACAGGCCGTTATACTCCCGGGTGCGTTCAAAGGCCTGCACGTCCCGGGGCTTTTCCACCACGCAGATCACCGAGGTGTCCCGCTTGGCGCTGGCGCACACCGGGCACAGGTCAGCGTCCGTGTAGTTCTGGCAGATGCGGCACCGGTGCAGCCGGGTGTGTGCACCACGGATGGCGTCCGCCAGCGCCGCAGCGTCCTTATCCGACATACTCAGCACCTGATAGGCCATGCGGGTAGCGCCCTTGCGGCCCACGCCCTGAAACTTGCCGAACTCCTCGATCAGCTTTTCCAGCGGTGCGGCAGTGTAGTCCATGGTATCTCCCCTTCCCGGCTCAGAGACCCGGAATGTTCAGGCCGCCGGTCAGCTTGCCCATCTCGGCTTCGGCGGTCTCGTCCACCTGCTTCACGGTGGCGTTGATGGCGGCAGCCACCATGTCTTCCAGCATCTCGATGTCGTCCGGGTCCACAGCCTCGGGCTTGATGGTGATGGACAGCACCTCGTGCTTGCCGTTCATCTTCACGGTCACCATCTCACCGGCGGCGCTGCCGGTGTACTCGGCGGCTTCCAGCTCGGCCTGCTTGTTCTTCATGTCCTCCTGCATCTTCTGAGCCTGACGCATCAGGGCGTTCATATCGGGGCGGCCGTAGCCTGCGGGCATTCTTGCTTTCATAATGGTATTCTCCTTTATTATAAACAATTTTTATCGCTTTTTGCGGGCGGTATCCTCAATGCTGACCTCCAGCCCCAGTTTTTCCAACGCTAAAAGGGACTGCTCTGCGTTGGAGGCAGTCTTTCCGGCCGTTTTGGGCTCGTAGGGGCCGATGGGTACCGGCACGCCGGATACCTCGGCGATCAGCTTTTTGATCAGCTTCTGGCTGTCCTTGTTCACCCGGATAAAATCCCGGAAGGTCTTGCCGCCGTCGATCAGCACGCGGGTGCCGTCAAAGTAAGCCTTGGACTTGCGCAGATACATATACAGCATGGGGTCGATGCCCTCCAGCTTCTGCACGATCTGTCCCCAGTACGGGAAGGGGTTCGTGCCCTGCTGCGCCACGCTGCGGGGCTTGGTCAGCACCGGGTCGGCGGGGTGCTCCTGCACCGGGGCAGGCGGTTCCTCTGCTGCCGGGGCAGGCTGCGCAGGCTCTGCAGGGGCAGGCTGCTCCGGCTGACTGACCGGCTCCGGCTCCTCCGGCGGCGGTGCCTGCGGGGCAGGCTCGTCCCACGGCAGGGCAGCATTGCTCTGCTGTACCGGCGGTTCCTCTGGCATGGGCGGCGCTTCCGGCGCTGCCGACTGCGAGGGCGTCTGCTGCACAGCAGGGGCAGATTCTGCTACTGCTGCCGGGGTCTGTGGTGCAGCAGCTGCGGGGGCAGACTGCATCGGGGCACTGGCAAAGGGCTGCACCGCTGCCGCAAAGGGACGGGGTGCTTCCGGCTGTGCCGTGCGGGCAGGGGCGGGTTGCACCGTTACCGCCTGCATCTGCTGGGGCGGCTCGGACAGGCTGAACAGTGCCAGTTCCAGCTCAATGCGCTGGTCGCTGCCACGGGTCATGTGTTCCAGTGCCGTGCCTAACGTGCGGATGGCGCGGATGGCTTCCCGCTGCCCCATCTCCGGGCCTTTTTGCAGGTACAGCGCCTCTTCCTCCGGCGAAACGCCGGACAGCAGCGCCTGCCCGCCGGGCAGCGCCGCCAGCATCAGGGCGCGGTAGTGGGCGATCAATTCCTCGGTCAGGCGTTTCACGTCCACTGACTGCTGCCGCAGCTGCGCCAGCTGTGCCAATGCGGCAGCAGCATCCTGTGCTTCCAGCGCGTCCGAAATACGGAACAGGTAGCTGCGGTCGGTCACACCGGCCATACGGCGCACCACGTCCGCGTCAATTTTGGCGGTAACGCCGGCGCAGGTGTCCAGAATGGACAGTGCATCGCGCAGCGCGCCATCGGCCAGACGGGCGATCAGCTCCGCGCCGTCGGAGGTCAGCTCCAGCTTTTCCTCCCCGGCGATATACTCCACCCGCCGTGCGATATCCTCCGGCCCGATGCGGGTAAAGTCGTACCGCTGGCAGCGGGAGAGGATGGTGGCGGGCACTTTTTGTATTTCCGTCGTCGCCAGAATGAAGATGACGTGTGCGGGGGGCTCTTCCAGCGTTTTCAACAGCGCATTGAAGGCCGCTGTGGACAGCATGTGCACCTCGTCGATGATATACACCTTATACTGGCAGGCGCTGGGGGTGTAGGCGGTCTCGTCCCGCAGGTCGCGGATATCGTCCACGCCGTTGTTGGAGGCTGCGTCCATCTCCACCACGTCCAGCAGGCTGCCGTTGTCGATGCCTTTGCAGATCTCGCACTCCCCGCAGGGGTCGCCGCCCTCCGGGTGCAGACAGTTGACCGCCTTGGCAAAGATCTTGGCGCAGGTGGTCTTGCCGGTGCCGCGCACGCCGGTAAACAGATACGCATGGCCTACGCGCCCTGCGGTGATCTGGTTTTTCAGGGCAGTCACGATGGCACGCTGACCCACCACATCCTCAAACCGCTGGGGTCTCCATTTGCGGTAAAGTGCACGATACACGGCGATGTCTCCCCTTTCCCGGCCTTTGCGGCAAAAATAAAAGGACAGCGCTCGACGGGGTTTTGTCCCCGCCTTGCGTAACTCGGCATACGGATGCAGGCTTACTGAAACGCACGAACGCACTGCTTAAGGCTGCTTGGTTCCCCACCTGACCTGGTTCACAGCGAGCCCATCGTACAGGACCCGCATCCGTATGCCGAACCACGCAGCAGGCGCTGTCCGACACATCCTTGTGGATGCTAAGATATTGTACCATAAACCCCGCCGGATTGCAAGAGGGGCAAAACAAAAAGGAGAAGCCCGAAGGCTTCTCCTCGTTTGTGCTAAAACTGTTTAAGACTGGCAAGCGGTGATCAGGCTCATCTTGTACACTTCGTCTGCGTTGCAGCCGCGGGACAGGTCGTTGATGGGCGCGTTCAGACCCTGCAGAATGGGGCCGTAGGCAGCGTAGCCGCCCAGACGCTGTGCGATCTTATAGCCGATGTTGCCGGCCTCGATGCAGGGGAAGATGAAGGTGTTGGCCTGACCAGCCACCTTGCTGCCCTTGCACTTGACCTGTGCCACCTCGGGAGCAACAGCTGCGTCAAACTGCAGCTCGCCGTCCACAGCCAGCTCGGGATCCATCTCCTGTGCCTTGATGGTAGCGTCGTGGCTCAGTGCCACGGTGCCGCCCTTGCCGGAGCCCTTGGTGGAGAAGCTCAGCACAGCCACCTTCGGGTCGATGCCGAACAGCTTTGCGGTGCGGGCAGTTTCCACAGCCACCTCTGCCAGCTTGGAAGCGGCAGAGATCTTGACCTCGCCGGTAGCCTTATCGACGGTATCGGTGTAATCAATGTTGACAGCGCAGTCGCCCATGGCAATGCGCTTCAGGCCCTCTTCGCCGCAGTCGCGGTCCAGAATAAAGCAAGAGCTCACCAGATGTGCACCCTTCTTGGTCTTGACCAGCTGCAGAGCAGGACGGATGGTGTCGGCGGTGGAGTAGGTAGCGCCGCCCAGCAGGCAGTCAGCCTTGCCCATCTTCACCAGCATGGTGCCGAAGTAGTTGGACTTCTTCAGCAGTGCGGTGCACTCCTCAGCGGACTGCTTGCCCTTGCGCAGCTCCACCATGGTGCTGACCATCTCATCAAAACCGGCGTAGTTCTCCGGGTCGATGATCTCGGCAGCGGAAATATCAAAGTTACCGGCGGCGGCAGCAGCCTTGCACTCTGCCTCGTTGCCCACCATAACGACCTTCAGCACGCCCTCGGCCAGCAGCTTGCTTGCGGCCTCCAGAATGCGGGGGTCATTGCCCTCGGTGAACACGATCGTCTTGGGATTTGCCTTCAGCTGTGCTACCAGCGGTGCAAACATATCAGCCATTGTGATTACCTCCGAAAATGCTTTCCAAAATTTGCTCCCGTGTCTGTTGGACACAAGGATGCCTTTCTTCTTTATTCTAGCACAGACGGCAAAAAGTTCAAGACAAAATTGTGTTTTTGTGCTATATTTTAGGGGAGAAACCGCCATTTGATTTGTGAATAAAATATCATACTGATTTTAAAGGAGATGTTCTCCATGGATATGGATACTTTAAAGGCCGAATGCCTTGCCTGTACCCGATGCGAGCTGTGCGCCACCCGGACGAACGTAGTGTTCGGGCAGGGCGTGCCGGACGCCGAGGTGTTGTTTGTGGGCGAGGGCCCCGGCCAGAGCGAGGATGAGCAGGGTCTGCCTTTTGTGGGACGCAGCGGCCAGCTGCTGGACAAATATCTGTTTGCCATCGACCTTGACCGCAGCAAAAACTGCTATATTGCCAACATCGTCAAGTGCCGCCCGCCCCAGAACCGCGACCCGCTGCCCGCCGAGAGCGAAGCCTGTATGCCGTGGCTGCGGGAGCAGTTCCGGCTGCTGCAGCCCAAGATCGTGGTCTGCCTTGGGCGCATTGCCGCCCAGCGGATGATCCGGCAGGATTTTTCCGTCACCCGGGAGCACGGGCAGATCATAAATAAGGGCGGCATCCTGTTTATGGGTACCTTCCACCCCGCCGCCCTGCTGCGCCAGCCCCAGAATAAGCCCGAAGCCTTTGCGGACTTTACCGTGCTGCGGGACACCATTGCCGCCGTGTGCGAGCACACCTATCATAAATAAGGTCAGGAACCAACCGCGCCGCTTTTGCATACTGTAAAGCAAAAGCGAGGTGTTTTTGTATGGAAAGTTCCGTGCATCCTTCTGTGGATTTCTTTTTGGGCGCTACAACGCCCGCCGGGTTCAAGGGCTACTTTGCGCCGCTGCGCCGGGAGCCCGGGATGCAGCTGGTGCTGCTCAAAAGCGGGCCGGGCTGCGGCAAGTCTACTTTGATGAAGCGGCTGGCGCGTGCCGCGCAGAATAAAGGCGAGCCCATCCAGCGCATCCACTGCGCCAGCGATCCCGACAGTCTGGATGGCGTGGTGTTTCTGCGGCAGAAACGCGCCATCATCGACGCTACCGCGCCCCATGTGGTGGAGCCGGAAGCCCCCGGCGCAGACGAGCGGGTGTTGAGTTTGTACCACACCATTGATGCCGATGCCCTGCACCCCCACAAGGACGAGGTGACCGCCCTGTTCGCCCGCAACCAGCTGCTGCGCAGCCGGGCGGCGCGGTATGTAGCCTCGGCGGGCAGCCTGCTGCTGGACAGCCGCCGCGCCGAGGCGTGCAGCGCCAACTTTGAAAAAGTGCGCCGCTACGTCAAGCGGCTGTGCACCCGCCTGTTGCCCCGCACTGAGGAGATGGGCTCTGAAGAACTGCGGCTGCTCTCGGCCATCACCCCCAAGGGCGAGGTGTTCTATCAGGGCACAGTGCAGGCGCTGGCAGACCGGTGCATCCTCTTCCGGGACGACTACGGGGCAGTGTCCCGCCTGCTGCTGGAACTCATCCGCGCCGAGGCGCTGGCGCGGGGCTACCACATCATCACCTGCCCCTGCGCCATGCACCCGGAGGATAAAATTGACCACATTATCATCCCCTCCCTGCGGCTGGCGTTTCTGACCGACAACCGCTGGCATCCGGTGCGGCTGTCTGCGGCGCAGACCGTGCGGTGCAGCCGCTTTGTGGACAGAGAAAACCTTTCTGCCTGCCGGGCACGGCTGCGTTTCAACGAGCGCGCCGCTGCCGAATTGCTGGAACAGGCCTGTGCCCTGATGGCACAGGCAAAAAGCTGCCACGACGAACTGGAGACCTACTACCGCACCGCCGTAGACTTTGCACAGGTGGATGCCGCAGCTGCCCAGTGCATGGAGTTGTTCGGGGTAGGATAACGAAAAAACGGAGGTGAAACGCCTTGGCAAACATCCATCTGCCCATCCGGCAGCTGGTGGAGTTTTTGCTGCGCACCGGCAGCATCGACAGCCGCTTTACCGGCTTTGACCGCGCCAACGAGGGTGCACGCATCCACCGCAAGCTGCAAAAGGCCGCCGGGGAGGGGTATCAGACCGAGGTATTCCTCAGCGCGGAGCGGGAAGCCTGCGGCATCGCCTTTACACTGGAGGGCCGGGCAGACGGCATTTTCACCGACGAAAACGGCACCGTGACCATTGACGAGATCAAGACCACCACTGTCCCCTACGAGGAGATCACCGAGGAGCTGAACCCCTGCCACTGGGCGCAGGGCATGGTATATGCCGCCATATTCAGCAGCCAGCAGGGACTGGATGCGCTTGCCGTGCGGCTGACCTATTATCAGGTCGATACCGACCAGATCCTGCGCTTTACCCGGCAGTTCTCCCGGCAGCAGCTGGAGCAGTTTTTGCAGCAGCTTTTAACGCAGTACGCCCCGTGGGCGCAGCGGCAGCTGGACTGGGACACCCGGCGCAGCCAGAGCCTTGCGGCGCTGCAATTTCCCTTTGCGGAGTACCGCCCCGGGCAGCGGGCACTGGCGGGCGAAGTGTACCGCGCCTGCCGTGCCGGAAAAAGCGCCGACCGCAAGGGCGGCACCCGCGTTTTTTGTCAGGCACCCACCGGCATCGGCAAGACCATGAGCGCGCTCTTCCCTGCCCTGAAAGCCATGGGCGAGGGTTGCGGCGCAAAGCTGTTCTACCTGACCGCCCGCAACACCACCCAAGCCGCCGCCGAGGACGCCATCGTGCGGCTGCGTACCGCCCAGCCCGGTCTTGCCCTGCGCAGCGTGACCCTGACCGCCAAGGAAAAGGCCTGTCTGCACTCGGACGCCGAAGGGCATCCCGCCTGCCTGCCGGAGGTGTGTCCCTTTGCCAACGGCTATTACGACCGCCGCAAGGACGCGCTGGCGGCTCTGCTGGACGGCAGCGGCAGTTTCAGCCGCGCCGCGCTGGCGGACACCGCCCGGCAGTTCTCAGTGTGTCCCTTTGAGCTGGGGCTGGATCTGAGCGAGTGGTGCGATGTGGTCATCGGGGACTACAACTATCTGTTTGACCCGGTGGTGCACCTCAAGCGCTTTTTCGATGCCGCCGGGGACTGGCTGTTCCTCATTGACGAAGCGCACAACCTGCCGGACAGAGCCCGCGCCATGTACTCGGCGCAGTTTGCCAAAAGCAGCCTGACCGAAGCAAAGCGGGCGCTGGGCAAGGGCAAAAGCAGCCTGAAAACCGCGCTGACCAAGGCGGATAAAGTCTTTCTGGCGGCGCGCAAGGCCTGCGCACAGGCTGCGCCCCGCACAGGTGCAGAGCCCGCCGGGGAAACAGAGCCTACGCAGGTGAGCCTGCTGCCCGCCGAGACTGTCCCGGGTTTCGCCTTACCGGAGCCACTGTATGCCCGGGATGGCACCGTGTTTTTGCAGCAGCTGCCTGCCGCCCTGCCCGCTGCCCTGCGGGCGGTGCACACGCCCTTGCAGGACTGGCTGGAACAGAACCCTGAGGACCCCGCCCATGCGCAGCTGCTGGAACTCTACTTTGCCTTGCAGGATATCGCCCGCGCGGCTGACCGGTACGACAGCCATTTTGTCACCCAGCTCACCGCCCGGGGCAGTGAGTTGGAACTGCATCTGCTCTGCTTAGACCCCGCGCCCTTTGTGGATGCCAGTTTGGCGGCAGGGCGTAGCGCGGCGCTGTTCAGTGCCACTTTGACCCCGCCCGCTTTCTACCGCAGCGTGCTGGGCTGCGCCGATGCCCGGGCGGTGGCGTTGCCAAGCCCCTTCCCGCCGGAAAATCTGGGGCTGTTCTGTCTGCCAGGCATCTCCACCCGCTACCGCCAGCGGGAAGCCAGTGTGCCCGCCGTAGCCGATGCGCTGGCGGCGCTGGCAAAGGGCAAGACCGGCAATTATCTGGCGTTTTTCCCCAGCTACGCCTATTTGCAGCAGGTGTACGAGGCGTTTGCCGCCCGCTGGCCGGACATTCCCACCCTTGTGCAGCAGCGCAGCTTGGACGATGCCGGGCGCGCGGAGTTTCTGGCGCAGTTCGTGCCCCGCCCTGCCCAGACGCTGCTGGGCTTTGCCGTCATGGGCGGCATCTTCGGCGAGGGAGTAGACCTTGTGGGCGACCGGCTCATCGGGTGCGCCATCGTAGGGGTAGGTCTGCCGCAGGTGAACCCCCGGCAGGAGATGCTGCGCCGGTATTACGAGGAGCAGTCCGGCTGTGGCTTCGACTACGCCTACCGCTACCCGGGCATGAACAAGGTACTGCAAGCCGCCGGGCGGGTGGTGCGCACCCCGCAGGACAAGGGCGTGGTGCTGCTTTTGGACGACCGCTTTGCGCAGCCCGATACTGCCCGCCTGTTCCCGCCGCACTGGCAGCACATCCAATATCTGCCCGGCACCGCCGCGCTGGAAAAGGCGCTGGCAGCGTTTTGGGACGTATAAAACTGCAAAAGGAGTTGTTGCATCATGCGCAACAACTCCTTTTTGCTATAACCTTAATACTCCACGCCCTTCCGTGCGGCAATGCCCTTCTGGTAGGGGTGGCGGCGGCAGCACATCTCGGTAAGGTAATCTGCGGCATCCAGCATCCACCCGGGGGCTGCGTGGGCGGTCAGGACGCACTCCTGCCCGGCGGGTCGGTGCAGCACCGCCTGTTGCAACAGGGCTTTATCCACCATGTCCAGCTCCCACGCGCTTCCGGCTTCGTCCAGCACTAGCATATCACAGGGCTGCGCCAGCGCCGCCGCAAGGTTTTTGTTTTGCAAAGCGCGGGTAGCAGCCTTTTCCGCCTCGTTCATCTGAAAGACGAATTTCTGCCCGGCCTTGCCCCGGTAAACGGTGGCACCCAGCTGCTCCAGCAGTGGGATCTCCCCGCTCTGCCCGCCCTTTAAAAACTGCACGATGACCACACGTTTTCCGCTGCCCAGTGCCCGCAGGGCAAGCCCCATGGCGGCTGTGGTCTTGCCCTTGCCGTCGCCGTAATACAGATGCAAAAGTCCCAAGCTTTCCATCGTCTTTCTCCTTTTTTGTAGCAAAAGGCACCCGCAGCCCTGCACTTAGCAGAACGGCTGCGGATGCCTTGTTATTTATGCCTTGCCTTTACTGGTACAGCGGGAACTCCCGGGTCAGGCGCAGAACGCGCTCGCTGATCTCGTCCTTCTTTTCCGCATAGTGCCAGATGCAGTCTGCAATGCAGTCCGCGATCACCTGCATCTCAGCTGCGCCCATGCCGCGGGTGGTGACAGCCGGGGTACCCAGACGCACGCCGGAGGTCACAAAGGGGCTGCGGGTCTCGCCGGGGACGGTGTTCTTGTTGGCGGTGATGTGCACGCTGTCCAGACGCTGCTCCAGGTCCTTGCCGGTGCACTCCTCGTCCCGCAGGTCGATGAGCATCAGGTGGTTGTCGGTGCCGCCGGATACAAGCTTTACCCCGCGCTGCTGCAAAGCCGCAGCCAGTGCCTGCGCATTTTCCACGATCTTACGGGCATATTCCTTGAACTCCGGCTTCAGTGCCTCACCAAAGCAGACGGCCTTTGCCGCAATCACGTGCTCCAGCGGGCCGCCCTGCGTGCCGGGGAACACTGCCGAGTTGATGCGCTTGGCAATGATGGGGTTGTTGGTCAGGATCAGGCCGCCGCGCGGGCCGCGCAGGGTCTTGTGGGTGGTGGTGGTCACCACGTCGGCATAGGGTACGGGGCTCTGGTGCTGACCGCCCGCCACCAGACCGGCAATGTGCGCCATATCCACCATCAGGTATGCGCCGTAGCCGTGGGCGATCTCGGCAAGCTTTTCAAAGTCGATGGCGCGGGGGTAGGCAGAAGCGCCCGCCACCAGCATCTTGGGGCGCACCTTGCGCACCTGCTTTTCCAGCTCGGCGTAGTCGATCACGCCGTCTGCGCCAACGCCGTAGGAGATGAAGTGGTAGTTTTTACCGGACATATTCACCGGGGAACCATGGGTCAGGTGACCGCCCTGCGAAAGGTCCATGCCCATGACGGTATCGCCCAGCTCCAGCAGGGCGAAATACACGGCAAGGTTGGCCTGTGCGCCGGAATGGGGCTGGACGTTGGCGTACTTTGCCCCGAACAACTGGCAGGCGCGCTGGATGGCAATGTTCTCCACCTCGTCCACATAGACACAGCCGCCGTAGTAGCGCTTGCCGGGCAGACCCTCGGCGTACTTATTGGTCAGCACGCTGCCCATGGCTGCCATCACGGCGGGCGAGACGATGTTCTCGCTGGCGATCAGCTCAATGTTCTCGCGCTGGCGGGTCAGCTCCCGCTCCATGGCTGCGCCCAGTTCCGGGTCGGCTGCATTGACCATGCCGATGGTGTCCATCATATCCTTGTACATTTTACTTGCCCCTCTCCACAAAATGTTGTAGATCCTCTCAGCGCAGCGCCCGCACGGCGCTTGCTGCTGTAACATAATCATAGCAGAAAGCGGCAGCGGCTTCAATCCTCTTTTCGCCAAAAGGCTTGCTTTTTTTGTCTGAAGTGTTTATTATGTTTGTATAAAAATGCGCTGTCGATTTTGTATATTTTTCAAGTATCCTCCCCCACAGGTGAAGCGAGGTGTTTTGTATGACCATTGCCGAGGAAAAACAGGCGCAGCGTGCCGCAGGCCGTGCCGCCCGCAAGGCGCTGGATGCACCGCAGCGCGCCGCCGCCAACGCGGCGCTGTGCCGCCGGGTGCTGGAACTGGACGCCTACCGCGCCGCCCATACCCTTTTGCTCTACGCAGCCTTTGGGGGCGAAGCCGACCTTGCCGCCGTGGCTGCCGAAGCTGTCCGGCAGGGCAAGACGGTAGCCTACCCGGTGTGCGGCGAGGGCTTTACCCTTACCGCAGCCGTGCCGGGCGCGGACGGCTGGGCGGTGGGACAGTACGGCATCCGCACGCCGGTGCCGGAGCGCTCCGCGCTTTTGCAGCCGGAGCAGCTGGATCTGGTGCTGGTGCCCTGCACCGCCTTTGACGCAGACTGCCGCCGGGTGGGCATGGGCAAGGGCTACTACGACCGCTACCTGCCCCGCTGCACCCGGGCGGTGAAGATCGGCATTGCATTGGAAGTTCAGCGTGTCCCCCGCGCCGCCGTGGACGCCCACGACCAGCGGCTGGACGCCTTTGTAACAGAGAGGGGTATCTACACATGGAAATGAAGGATCTAAGCTGCGCACAGTTTCTGGCACAGCTTGCCAGCAAAGCGCCCACGCCGGGCGGCGGCGGCACCGCCGCGCTGGCAGGCGCTGCCGGTGTGGCGCTGGGCAACATGGTGGGCTGCCTGACCACTGGCAAAAAGAAGTACGCCGCCGTGGAAGCGGACATTCAGGCACTGAACGCCCGGGCCAGTGCCCTGCGGCTGGAGCTGGAAGCGCTGGTACAGGCCGATGCCGATGCCTTTGCGCCGCTGGCTGCGGCCTACGGTCTGCCCAAGGACACCCCGGAGCAGGCCGCGCACAAGGCTGCTGTGCTGGAAGCCGCGCTGGACGGTGCAAGCGCCGTGCCGCTGCAAATTATGGAAAAGTGCGCCGAGGGCATCGCGCTGGCGGGACAGTACGCCGCGAAGGGCAGCGTGCTGGCGGTATCGGACGCGGGGTGTGCCGCCGTACTGTGCAAGGCCGCCTTGCAGGCTGCAAGTCTGAATGTGTTCATCAATACCAAGCTGATGGCAGACCGCACCCATGCCGCCGCGTTGGACGCCCGGGCAGACGCATTGCTGGCAGAGTTTGTGCCCCGGGCAGACGAGATATTCACCGCCGTCAGCGGGAAACTCCGCAACAAATAATATCATAAATGAGGGAAAGTATATGGCAACGATTTTAAAGGGCGCGCCGGTGGTGGCCGCCATGAACGAGCGCAACGCCGCACTCTGCGAGCAGCTGAAAGCCAAGGGCATCACCCCCACGCTGGCGGTGGTGCGTGTGGGCGAGCGGGAGGATGACCTCTCCTACGAGCGGGGCGTGATGACCCGCTGCGGCAAGGTGGGCGTTGCCGTCCGGCAGTTCGTGCTGCCCGCCGACGCCACACAGGAGCAGCTGCTCCGGGTGCTGGACGAGGTGAACACCGACGACGGCATCCACGGCTGTCTTTTGTTCCGTCCCCTGCCCAAGCAGTTCGATGACCGCACCGTCCGCGCCGCCCTGCGCCCGGAAAAGGACATTGACGGCATCACGGACGCTTCCCTTGCCGGAGTGTTCACCAACACCGATCTGGGCTATGCTCCCTGCACCGCGCAGGCGTGCATGGAAATTTTGAAGTATTATAACGTCCCCCTTTCCGGCAAGCGTGCCGTGGTGATAGGACGCAGCCTTGTGGTGGGCAAGCCCGCCGCCATGATGCTGGACCGGGAGAACGCCACCGTGACCCTGTGCAACTCCCGCACCCGGAACCTGCCGGAACTGTGCAAGCAGGCCGATATCGTGGTGGTGGCCATGGGCAAAATGGCCGCTGTGGGCGCGGACTGCCTGCGGGAAGGTCAGACGGTCGTGGACGTGGGCATCCATGTAAACGAGGAGGGCAAGCTGTGCGGTGACGTGCAGTTTGACGCCGCAGAGCCGGTGGTGGAGGCCATCACTCCCGTGCCCGGCGGCGTGGGCACCGTGACCACCTCGGTGCTGGTAGGCCATGTGGTGCAGGCGGCGTGCAAAGAAGCCGGAGTGGAATGCTGAGAAGATCGTTTTAAGACAGAACAAGCCCGGAAAGTCTGCGGACTTTCCGGGCTTGCATTTTCACAGGAGAGGTACGGCGGGCATCAGCCCCGCACAAGGAGCAGCAGCAGAGCCGAAGCCACGCACTGCAGAATCAGCCAGCGGGCTACCACCTGCTCGTCGCTCCAGCCCTTGCGCTTGCGCACATGGTCGTGGAGAGGGGTCAGGGTGTTTTTCAGGATCCAGATGTGCAGAAAACGCTTCAGGCTGATCTTCAGAATGCCCAAGCTGCCGTCCGCGATGAACACGATAGCCGCCAGCAGGAAGGCGAACGGATGGCCGCACTTGAGGGACAGCATGGCGATGAAAAAGCCCATGGCGCGGCTGCCGGCGTCGCCCATCAGCAGGCTGGAGGGCTTGGCGTTGAGCCACAGGTAGGCCAGCAGCGCACCGATGAACACCACACCGGCGGTGGCGTAGGTGCCCAGCTCGGTCTTATAGGCCAGCAGGTAGGTGCCAATGGTCACCACTGCCAGACTGGCGGAAAGGCCGTCCACACCGTCGGTGCAGTTGACCACGTTGATGCTTGCCCAGATGAGGATAACAATGAGCAGCAGGTACACTGCATAGGGCAGAGTGAAGCTCCACTGCAAAAAGTGCACCCCGCAGCCGTTGAAGTTCAGGTAGGTGACGCCCGCCAGCACCGCAATGACAAAGTCAATGATGCCCTTTTTGTACTCGTTCCAAGCAGTCTCGGCGGCATCGTCCAGATAGCCGGAGAGCATGGAAGCGATCAGCAGCACATTATACACCACATACTCGGTGGTGAAGGGCAGAAACGCCAGCGACACCAGCGCGATGCACAGCACAAAGATCAATCCGGAGCCGCGCGCCTTGCCCTTGGAAAGTTCGCCGTTCACCGCAAAAGCGCGGCCATGGTCGTGGGGCAGTTTATCGCGGAAAATGGAATCCGTCAGGGCGGTCAGGGCGAACGCCAGCAAAAATGCCATGGCATCCACGCCCCGCTGCCCGATGACAGAGGTAAGCATTTGGATCATAAGATAACATTCCTCTTTCTTTCTGTATAGTCCTTTGTGAGTGTATCACGCCCTTGCCCAAAAATCAATCCCGGCGGCAAAATTCGCTGCGGATTGACTTTTTTCCTAACGCTCTTTATAATAGTATGTTAGTCTGTATTTTCACCCGCAACGCAGGAGGTCCCATGTCCATTACCCTTGAGCAGCTCTCTGCCCGGATGCGGCAGGGCGAGCAGGTGCCGCTGCGCCATACCGCACAGGTGGCGCTGACGCTGAGCATCCCATCTATTTTGCAGCAGATCGTGGTTACCGCCATGGAGTACATCGATGCAGCCATGGTGGGGCATATCGGTGCCGCCGCCACCGCTTCCATTGGCATCGTCAGTTCCAGCACATGGCTGCTGCACGGGATGCTGGCCGGGCTGTGCATGGCGTTTTCCATTCAGGTGGCGCAGTATCTGGGCGCAGACCGCCAGCAGGACGCCCGGGGCGTTTTGCGGCAGTCCATGCTGTTCAATTTAGTGGTGGGTCTTGCCGCAGCAGCCTTTGGTGTGGGCATCAGCCGGTTCCTGCCCGGGTGGCTGGGCGCAGACACGGCATTGCAGACAAACGCCTCGGCCTATTTTGCCATCTGGTCGGCTTCCCTGCCCTTCATCATGGCTATGGGCACCTACGCCGCCATGTTGCGCTCCACCGGTGATGCGCTGACCCCGGGTCTCATCAGCATCTTCACCTGCGTGCTGGACATCATCTTTAACTTTTTCCTCATTAACCCCACCCGGGAGATGACGGTGTTCGGTCAGAATCTCACGGTCTGGGGTCTGGGCTGGGGCGTACCGGGCGCAGCACTGGGCACAGCCCTTGCCAACGCCGTGGGCGGCACGCTGGCGCTGGGCGTTCTGCTGCTGCGGGACGGCCCACTGTGCATCCGCAAGTCCGGCTCGTGGCGCATTACCCGCGCCTGCCTGCACAACGTATGGAAGGTGGGCGCACCGCTGGCGGCAGAGCGCGCTGCCCTGTCCTCGGCACAGGTGCTGCTGGTGCGCATTGTGTCCGGGCTGGGCACTACCGCCATTGCCGCCAACAGTCTGGGGGTCAGCGCCGAGAGCCTGTGCTACATGGCGGGCTACGGCATTCAGGACGCTGCCCTTGCGCTGGTGGGACAGGCCGTGGGCGCAAACCGCCGGGACATGGCCAAGCGCTTTGCATGGCTGTGCACCGCTATGGGCATGGGCATCATGGCGCTTACCGGCGTGGGTCTGTATGCGTTTGCCCCGCAGCTGATGGGCATCTTCACCGCCGATGCCGCCGTTATTGCGCTGGGCGCACGGGTGCTGCGCATCGAAGCCTTTGCCGAGCCGATGTTCGGGGCAAGCATCGTGGCCAGCGGCTCCATGCAGGGCGCAGGCGACAGCACCGGCTGCTTTGTGCTGAACCTTGTCAGCATGTGGGGCGTGCGGCTGACCTTGGCGGTTCTGCTGGCTCCCCGCTTTGGGCTGGTGGGCGTATGGGTGGCCATGTGCGCCGAGCTTTGCACCCGCGGCGTACTGTTTTTGCTGCGCATGGCGCGGGGCAAATGGCTGGATAAGGGCGCGCTGGCGTAAATCAACCGTCGGGCGGGAAGCTTCTTCCTCGGACACGACTCGGGCCATTCCATCGCCCGCCCTACCGCCTGCGGCGGCAGGGGCCCACCCCAGCGGACGGTCCTCGGAGAAACTTCCCGCCTAACGGCTGTCTATACAATCAAAAAAGCCGAAACAACCTTGCAGTTGCTTCGGCTTTTTCTATGCCTAAAGAACTAAGAAAAATCACTTGCGGCCGTGCAGGATGGGAGACAGAGGCTTATAGATCAGCAGACACAGCACGGCGTCCAGCAGACCCTTGACCAGCGTGAAGGGCATATTGAAGATCACAAGGCACTTGATCAGGCTGTCGGCAGAGGGCAGAATGGCCTGATACATGCCCAGAATGGCTTCCAGCGGCATGTGGTAGAACTGCACATAGGCCGGGTAGGTGATGAAGTAGTTGGAGGGCACGCTGAACACCGCCATAGCGGCTGCACCGGCGATAGCGCCCAGAATGGCGGTCTTGCGGCTCTTATGGCGCTTGTAGACAAAGCCCGCCACAGCGGAGAACACCGCGCCCAGCATAAAGTTGCACAGCTCGCCCACGCAGGCGGTGGAGGTGCCCTTGATGATGATGTGCAGCAGGTTCTTCATAAAGCTGATGACCACGCCGTACACCGGGCCCAGTGCAAAGGCACCCAGCAGGGCGGGCAGGTCGGAGAAGTCCATCTTGACGAAGGACGGGATGAGCATCGGCAGCGGGAACTCGATGAACATCAGGATAAAGGCGACCGCGCTGAGCATGGCGGCAACGGTCAGGTTGTGGGTGGTATTCTTTTTCATGGTAGTTGTCCTCCCCGGGGTGTACGCCCCGTTCAAATTTGTTCGGAAAGCCCTTTTCGCGCTGGATCGAACCGGAAAGACAAACCAAAAAGCGCCCTGCTGCAACCAAAAAACTGCAACAGGGCGCACAGACGCAATTTGCCTGCCGTTTCTTGCATCCGGACTATACCGTTGGTCCCGGAGTTGCACCGGGTCAGCACCCTTGCGGGTGGTCGCGGACTTTACCGCCAGTGGGGAATTGCACCCCGCCCTGAAACGAACTTTCTGGCCTAGAGTATAGCGCGGTACTGCGGCGCTGTCAAGTCCCCTTTTCGAAAAGTTTGCACATTTTTTGTCAAAGTGCGTTTTCACCTTTCTTTCCTTGCCCCGGGCGGCAGAGTATGCTATCATAATATGCGTTGTGAAAAAACACAGGAGGTTTTCCATGATTTTCTCGATCCGTAACCTTGGCTTCGAGCTTGGCTCGCTGCTGCTGGAGGGCTGGGCAGCCTTTGCCGCCCGCGTGGTATGCGCGGCGCTGCTGCTGGTGCTTGGCTGGCTGGCGCGGCAGCTTTTGTCCCGTAAGGTATGCCCTGCCCTGCTGCGCCGCAACTGGCGGCTGGCGGGTACGCCCATTCTGCTGCGCAGCTTTGCCGTGCCGGTGCAGCGGCTCACCCTTGCGGCGTTCATCTATGCCGCAGCGGCCAGCCTGCCATGGGCCATTCCCGGCGTAAGTAAATTTCTGCTCACAGTCTTTGAGCTGGCCGCCACCTTTTTTGTGTGTCAGGGACTGTACGCCGCCGCCGACCTTACCGACCTTTTGCTGGCAAACTGCGGCGAGGAGGTGCGCGCCAACCGCACCCTGACCACCCTGCTGAACAAGGTGTACAAAGTTCTCATCGTGGTTCTGGGCGTTATGACCATGGCGCAGGAGACTGGCCTGCCGGTGGGCAGCATCGTAGCCAGTGCGGGTCTTGTCGGTCTGACTATCTCTCTGGCGGCGCAGGACAGCGCCAAAAACCTGTTCAGCGGGCTGGTCATCCTGCTGGACCGCCCCTTTTCCATCGGTGACTGGATCTCCGTGGGTGATGTTTCCGGCGAGGTGGTGGACATCAACTTCCGCTCCACCAAAGTCCGCGCACTGGATAACTCGGTGTACATCCTGACCAACAGCACAGTCAGCTCTGCCACCATCAACAACGGTACTTTGCGTAACAAGCGGCTGTACCGCTTCACCCTCGGGGTCACCTACGACACCACCCGTCCCCAACTGGAACAGCTGATGACCGACCTGACCGCCATGCTCAAGGCCAGCCCCTACACCTACGAGGACTCGGTGCTGGTGGAGCTGAGCGGCTTTGGGGCTTCCAGCATCGACCTGCTGGTGTCTGCCTATCTGCGCACCGCCGACATGACCCGCTTTTTGCAGATGCAGAACGATTTGAATCTCGACCTGATGGACGTAATGCAGAAAAACGGCGTGGACTTCGCCTTCCCCTCCACCACCGTGTATCTGGAAAAGAACAGCGAAAACTAAAAGACGATCCAGAATGGCCGCCGCTTGCGCTTTGGCCATCTTCAGCGGAAGTCTATTTATACTTCATGTTTGCCGCGGCCTGTGGGTTGCGGCAAACGCATTTTCACGGATCAAATCAAAGAAACGCCTGTTTTGTTGTAAAAAGCAGGCGCTTTTGCCCTATGATTTCCCATCCGGCCATGTTATTCTTATAGCGCACCCGCATACACTGCGGGACACGCCATCAAATCATCTGCGGAGGAACTCTTCCCATGACACAGCTTTTGCTGCCTATCATTTACTTGGCCTTTATCAGCCTTGGCCTGCCGGATTCCCTGCTGGGGTCTGCATGGCCCACCATGTACCCTCAGCTAGGCGTCCCCTTCTCCTACGCGGGCATCCTGTCCATGATCATCTCGCTGGGCACCATTGTTTCCAGCCTGAACAGCGACCGACTCACCCGGGCGCTGGGCACGGGCAGAGTGACCGCCCTCAGCGTGGGCATGACCGCTGCGGCGCTGTTCGGTTTCTCGGTCTCCGGCCAGTTCTGGATGCTCTGTCTGTGGGCTGTCCCCTACGGTTTGGGTGCGGGCAGCGTGGATGCCGCCCTGAACAACTACGTTGCCCTGCATTACGAAAGCCGCCACATGAGCTGGCTGCACTGTATGTGGGGCGTGGGCACTACCATCGGCCCTATGGTGATGGGCGCGGCGCTTTCCGGCGGGCTGAGTTGGAACAGCGGCTACCGGTACATCGCCCTGTTCCAGATCGCACTGACTGCCGTGCTTTTTTGCAGTCTGCCCCTGTGGCATAAACGCCCCGATGCTGCCCCGGACGGCACCGTACCCAAGGCGCTGACCCTGCCGCAGGTGTTCGCGTTGCCAGGCGCGAAGGAAGTGATGCTCTGCTTCTTCTGCTACTGCGCGCTGGAGACCACCGCCGGGCTTTGGGCCAGCAGCTACCTGACCCTTGTGCGGCAGGTGCCCGCCCAGACGGCTGCCAGCTTTGCCAGCCTGTTCTATATCGGCATCACGGTGGGGCGGGGCGTCTGCGGCTTTTTGACCTTAAAACTGAGCGACGATCAGATGATCCGTCTGGGGTTTGCAGTGCTGGGCGTGGGCATTGCCGCCCTGCTGCTGCCCGGTGCGCAGGCTTTTGCGCTTGCCGGGCTTGTGCTGGTGGGGCTGGGCTGTGCGCCCATCTACCCCAGCGTCATCCACTCCACCCCGGCGCATTTCGGCGCACAAAATTCTCAGGCCGTCATCGGCATCCAGATGAGCAGCGCCTATGCGGGCAATCTGGTTATGCCGCCGCTCTTCGGTCTGCTTGCCAATAACATCACCCCGGCGCTGTTCCCCTTCTACCTGCTGGCAGTTCTGGTGCTGATGGCACTGATGCACCAGCAGCTGGTGCGCAAAACGGCGCACACCTGAAAGGTTCCAGCCTGCTAAAGTTAAAGGGACTGCCGTACCTCATTTGGTGCGGCAGTCCCTTTGCTATTTATTCAGTTATTTGTAAAGAACTGCGTTCAGAACTTATTGAGCATCTTTTTCAGCTTTGCCAGTTCCTCTGCATCGCGGGTATCATCCAGCAGGGTGAGGGCATCGTTGAAATAGTTGCGGTCCAGATAAGAGTGGGTGGCATTGGCGTGGGCAGCCATAGCCTCCAGCACGGCATAGCCGGAGCGCACCAGCGGGTGGGTGGCAGGCACGCTGCCGCCCTCGGCCACCAGCGCAAACTTGCTTTCAGCCATATCCTCCAGCAGGGCGCTGTAAGCGTTGTTGGGGTCGGTGCCGTGGTTCTGCAGACCCTGATACAGCAGCTGTGCCACAAAACCCAGCGTAGAAGCCGTATACCAGTTACCATTGAAATTATTGGGGTTTGCGGCCTTATCGGTAACCGGAGAGTTGATCTTGTTGGTCAGGTACACCACCACCAGATCCTCCACGGGGTCAATCATGGTCAGCGTACCGGTCCAGCCCTGATGGCCAATGGTGTTGGAGGGTGCCTGCGTACCGAAATACCAGCAGCGCTGGTTGTCGCCCTCACGCCACCAGCCCAGACCCCAGTTGGCAGCGTCCTCCTTCTTGGGTGCGGTAAAGGCGTCCATCACGTTGCGGGAGAAGTAGCGGTTCTCGCCGTAGCCGCCGGTGAGCATGACAGAGGCCAGTTTTGCCAACTCGGTAGCGTTGGAGAACAGGCCTGCATGGCCGGAAATACCGCCCATCGCGTAGTAGCACTTCTCGTCGTGCACCTGCCCCTGAATGGTGGCGGTGCGCACGCCGGTGAAGGAAATGGCACCATCACGGGTGTTGCCGTTCAGCTCGGTAGCGGCGCAATCGTTGGCGGCAAAGCCGTTCAGCAGGGGGTTGTAGGTGGTATGAGTCAGACCCATGGGATCCCAGAAGGTCTCCTTCAGGAAGGCGTCCAGCCCCTTGCCGGTAATGGCTTCAATGGCAAAGGCCAGCAGCATATAGTCCACGTCGGAGTAAACGGTCTTGGTACCCGGCTTGTACATCAGCGGGGTCTTGAAGATGGACTTGAGGGTAGCGGCGCGGGTTGCAGCGCTGCCGTCCCAGCCGGAGAAGAGCAGGTTGGTAGCACCGGGAACGGTCTTTTGAGCGCACTGGTCAAAGGAATCGTTGTGGTACTGGGGGTCTGCAGGGAAGCCTGCCTGATGGCGCAGGATATCGCGCAGGGTCAGTTCTGCTTTCCACTGCTTGTTGACCTTCAGGCCCGGGTTCTCGTAGCCGTTGTAGGTAATGTCGATGGTGTCCTCCACAAAGGCGCTGCCCAGCAGGTCTACCAGACGGCTGTCCAAATTGGCCTTGCCCTGCGTGACGAGGTACTGTAATGCGTAGTTTGCAGTGTACATCTTGGTGTTGGAGGCCAGATCGTACAGGGTATCGTTGGTCACAGCCGGGCTGTCGGTCTTGGGGGTGCCGTCCGGATTATAGGAGTTCACCTTGCCCCATGCGTTCTGATACACCAGCTTGCCGTTTTTCACAATGGCCATCTGTGCACTGGGGAAGCCGTTGTTCACGTCTGCCTGAATGATCTGCTCCAGCAGTTCCAGTGCATCGCGGTCGATGCCCACGTCCTGCAGGCTGCCCTCCTGCACGGTGGGGTAGCCCACCCGCACGGTCACCTTTTTGCCGCGGGGACGGATGCCGCCCACCTGAATGGTGTTGCGGCCGTTGATAGTCTGGCCGGAAATATCCACGTTCCACACGCCGCCTGCCGCCATGGCAGCGGTGTTGATCTGGCGGTTATTGACGAACAGGTTAAAACCGGTCACGCCCGCCTCGGGCTCCACGCACAGCGTTCCCTGCCCTGCGTAGCCCACAAAGGTGTACATGTGGTTCATGGCCAGCGTATCGTCCAGACCCTTCCAGTTGGGGAACACCGGCTCGCCCTGCCAGCCGCTGCTCACGCTGCCGCGGCTGGTCACCTTGACCGAGGCCGCCTTTTTAGGGACGAGGTTCAGGGAGTTGGTATCCTCCGCTGCGGCGGCTGCGGGCTCGGCAGCAGAGGCTGCCCCGGCGGTGCACACGTTGAGCGCCATCATGCCCAGACCGGCAACGCTGCCCTTCAGGAACGTTTTACGGGAAAATTTGGTTGACATGGTAAGGTCCTCCCATTCTTTTTGCCGCAATGCGACAATATGCCTGTATTCGTGCTTTTTTGTCCCGCAACAGCGGGACTGCCTTGTGCCCCGAATTGTACGCGAGATGAAACAAAATGTCAATCATGTTTTCATCTTGTGGCACAAAGTTTTGTATTTCTCAATTTTTCGCCTATTTTTGCACATTGTTTTACGTTTTGTTTCAAATTTTCATGCGTTTTGTATACAACCAGCTGCAAAAATGCGTAAAAAAAGCCGCCGCACAAACCCTTGTGCAGCGGCTTCGGCTCATAATTTTTCTTACAAAATGCGGGCGCTGATGGCGTTTGCCACTTGAAACAGGTCCTTCTGGCCAATAAAGCCGAACTTGGCCTCGTGGCCGTCCGCAAAGCAGACCGTCAGCTGGGACGCCTGCAGCGGGTCGCCAAAGCCCGCCGTCTGGATGCCGTAGTGCAGCACCTTGCGGTAGGGCAGCACAAAAAGCTGCTGCCGCGTGCCCGTAACCCCCTGCATATCCACCATGATGATGCGGTGACTGGTGAACACCACCTGATCGCGCACCGTCTTGTACGCACCTACGATCTGCTCGCCCTCCAGCAGCAGGGCGTTGATATTTTTGCAGATATCCTTCTCCTGCAGACGAATAAGATTCTCCATCGGTTTATCGCGGAATTCCATAGCAGCATTCCCCTTTCAGCGTTTTATGGCTCTATTGTAGCATTTCCGCCGCCGGTTGGCAAGATGGCTGCCCGGACAAAAAGAAAAGACCCGAACCGTTCAAGATTCAGGTCTTGTGGAGCGGGTAATGGGAATCGAACCCACCTCCTCAGCTTGGAAGGCTGATATACTAGCCGATGTACTATACCCGCAGTTGCAGAAAGAATTATACCATAACTTTGTGCAAATGTCCAGCATGAATTTAGGGGCTGCAAAGCTGCAAACGCTTTGCAGTCTGTCTCCTGTGAGCGGGACGATTTGAAATGGTCTCCGCTTCGCTCTGACCATATTCTGCGGAAAGGTTCTTTATAATTTTGCGTTTGGAGCACTCTGCGGAGTGCTCCAAACGCATTTTTCACCGGAGGGGCTGCGACCGGGAGCGGCATTTGCGCATCTTGCCGTCCTCGCCCTCTCAGTCTTTGCTTCGCAAATCCAGCTCTCCCAAAGGGAGAGCCAAGAGCGCTGCCGGAAGCTTCCTCATTACACCTAATGCTTTCGCAATGGGCTTTACGGCTTGGCTCCCCCCTTGGGGGAGCTGGCGCGGGAGCGCCTGAGAGGGCGTAACTGACGCGTCCGCAAACTTTGTACTTTAGCCGGAAACATCACCGCTATGCCAAGGGCTCCCTCCCCGAGGGAGCTGTCACGGCGTAAGCCGTGACTGAGGGAGTTCAGCCCGGCAGATATAAGAAAAGCACCACACATTTCTGTGTGATGCTTTCTCTTTCTGGTGGAGATTACCGGGATCGAACCGGTGACCTCTTGCATGCCATGCAAGCGCTCTCCCAGCTGAGCTAAACCCCCAGATGCTTGGCTTTATGCCTGACGACATGGGTTATTATACCAGCCGGAGGGGCGCTTGTCAACGGTTTTTTACAAAAATCTATCCTCTTTTTTCGGCAGCGCTGCTTGTCCCGCCGCTTTTGACGCAGCTGCGTTTTCCCGGAGTTGCTCTGCCGCAGGCTACTGCATCACCTATCCCATTTGTCGCACAGAGCGTTGATCTGGTCGGCAAATTTTGCCAGATCTTTATTTGCACCGCCCTCATTGTGCTCGATGACCCGCAGCAGGCGCTTACCGGCGCTGAGCAGCCGCTGGAACACGGTAGCGGCGCGGTTTACACCCTCGCCAGTTCTCTGCTCCACGCGGACCTTTGTGCCCTCCTGCAGGCAGACTGCACCCTCAGCGCCAATGGCCCACTGCGCGCCGTTGTAGGGTGCACAGGCGGTAAAGCCCTGTTCGGTCAGGGTGTCCACAAAGCGGTTTTCCACCTCGTCCTCGCCGTGTATCACGAACACCCGCCGGGGCTTTTCCGTAAAGGCGTTCACCCAGCGCAGCAGACCGTCCTTGTCAGCGTGGCCGGACATGCCGGTCAGCTGGCAGATCTCGGCCTTCACCTCGATGGGCTCACCGAACAGCTTGACCAAGTCCGTTCCTTCAATGAGAGTGCGTCCCAAGGTGCCCACCGCCTGAAAGCCCACAAAAAGGATGGTGCATTCCGGCCGCCACAGGTTGTGCTTGAGGTGGTGGCGGATGCGTCCAGCTTCGCACATGCCGCTGGCAGACAGGATGACCTTGGGCGTGCGGTCGGTGTTGATCATGCGGGAGTCATCGCTGGTCACGCTGATGCGCAGCCCCGGCACATTGATGGGGTCGATACCCTTTTCCAGCAACGCGCGGGTCTGGGCGTCAAAGCAGTCGGGGTCTGTATCCCGGAAGATGCGGGTGGCCTCGGTGGCAAGCGGGCTGTCGATGTAGACCGGGAAGTTGCCGTGCCCCTTGACCAGCCCTTTTTCCTTGATCTCCCGCAAAAAATACAGCATCTCCTGCGTGCGTCCCACCGCAAAGCTGGGCACTACCACGTTGCCGCCCCGGTCAAAGGTGCGCTGCAAGATTTTTGCCAGTTCTGCCACATAGTCCGGCCGGGGGTCGTGGTTGCGGTCGCCGTAGGTGGACTCCATGAACACATAGTCCGCCTGCTGGATATAGGTAGGGTCTTTTATAATGGGCTGCTCCAGATTGCCGATATCGCCGGAGAACACCAGCTTTGTGGTGGTGCTGCCCTCGGTGATCCACAGCTCGATGCTGGCAGAGCCCAGCAGGTGCCCCACGTCCACGAACCGTGCCTCGATGCCCGGGGCAAGCTTGATGCGCTTGCCGTACTCCACACCCAAGAACAGGCGGCAGGCGGCTTCGGCATCCTGTATGGTGTACATGGGCTCCACCGGCTCTGCGCCGGAGCGCTTGCCCTTGCGGTTCTTCCACTCGGCTTCAAACTCCTGAATATGCGCCGAGTCCCGCAGCATAATGCCGCACAGTTCCACCGTGGGGATGGTGGCGTAGATCCTGCCCCGGAAGCCGTTGTGCGCCAGCAGCGGCAACAGGCCGGTATGGTCGATATGGGCATGGGTGATGAGCACAAAGTCGATCTCGCCGGGGGCTACGGGCAAGGGCTGGTTTTCGTACACATTTTTACCCTGCTCCATGCCGTAGTCGATGAGGAAACGCTGCCCTGCCGCTTCCAGCATGGTGCAGCTGCCGGTCACCTCGTGGTTCGCGCCTAAAAATGTCAGCTTCAATGCAAAACACCTCCGGTTCGTTTTATAGCTTTAGTATAGCATATTTTTAAGGTACACGCCGCACAAATCTGCGGGAAGTTTACGGTCATAATGCTGAATTGCAGAAAAAATTTTTATACAATCTTGACAAACCACCCTGTTCTGTTATAAACTTAGGTTTGTATGACGTTCGTTCGTATTTTATGAGTCTTTTTAAATAGAGAGGTAGAAATTTATGGTTCGTAACGATTTGCGCAACGTTGCCATTATCGCTCACGTTGACCACGGCAAGACCACGCTGGTGGATGCCCTGCTGCGTCAGAGCGGCGCTTTCCGCGACAATCAGGCCGTGGCCGAGCGTGTGATGGACAGCGGCGATATCGAGCGTGAGCGCGGCATCACCATTCTGGCTAAGAACTGTTCCTGCACCTACAAGGGCGTCAAGATCAACATCGTCGACACCCCGGGCCACGCCGACTTTGGCGGCGAGGTGGAGCGCGTGCTGAAGATGGTCAACGGCGTACTGCTGCTGGTGGACGCTGCCGAGGGCTGCATGCCCCAGACCCGTTTTGTGCTGCAGAAGGCTTTGCAGCAGAACCTGAGCCTAGTGGTGGCTATCAACAAGATCGACCGTCCCGATGCCCGCATCAAGGAAGTCATCGACGAGGTGCTGTACCTGCTGATGGACCTGGGCGCTACCGACGAACAGCTGGACTGCCCCATGCTGTTCTGCTGCGGCCGTGACGGCACCGCCAGCTTGGACCCGGATGTGCCGGGCACCGACCTGATCCCCCTGTTCGACACCCTGCTGAGCACCATCAAGCCGCCGGAGGGCGACCCCGAGGCTCCCTTCCAGATGCTGGTCTCCTCTGTGGACTACAACGAGTTCGTGGGCCGTATCGGCATCGGCCGCATCCAGAACGGCGTTGCCAAGGTGGGCGAGGAAGTGGTCGTTTGCGACTGGCACAACCCCGACCTGAAGATGCGCGGCCGTCTGACCAAGCTGTACGACTTCCAGGCAAACGGCCGTCAGCCCTGCGATAACATCACCGCAGGCGATATCGTGGCTTTCTCCGGTCTGCCGGACGTGACCATCGGCAACACCCTGTGCAGCCCCTCCAACGTGGAGCCGCTGCCCTTCGTCAAGATCAACGACCCCACCGTGGAGATGACCTTCTCGGTCAACGACAGCCCGCTGGCCGGCCGTGAGGGCAAGTTCGTCACCAGCCGTCAGATCCGCGACCGTCTGCAGAAGGAACTGTTGAAGGACGTGGCCCTGAAGGTAGAGGACTCCGCCACCACCGATTCCTTCCGTGTCATGGGCCGTGGTGAGATGCACCTGTCCATCCTCATCGAGACCATGCGCCGTGAAGGCTATGAGCTGCAGGTCTCTCCCCCGCACGTTCTGACCAAGGTGATCGACGGCAAGACTTACGAGCCCATGGAGCATGTCGTCATCGACGTGCCCACCCAGTATCAGGGTGCCGTCATGACCGGTTTGGGCCAGCGCAAGGCCATCCTGCAGCAGATGGAGTCCCTGGGCTCTGACCGTGTGCGTCTGGAGTTCCGGATGCCCAGCCGCGGCCTGTTCGGCTACCGCAACCAGTTCCTGACCGATACCCACGGCGAGGGCATCATCAACCAGATCTTTGACGGCTACGACGTCTGGGCTGGCATGATCGCCAACCGCTCCACCGGTTCTCTGGTCAGCTTTGAGACCGGCGAGGCCGTCACCTACGGCCTGTTCAACGCTCAGCAGCGCGGCACCCTGCTGGTGGGCCCCGGCGAGAAGGTGTACGAGGGCATGGTCATCGGCTACACCGCTTCCGGCGAGGATGTGGACGTGAACGTCTGCAAGACCAAGCACCTGACCAACACCCGTTCTTCCGGCTCCGACGACGCTCTGCGCCTGATCCCCATCAGCAAGCTGAGCCTGGAGGGCTGTCTGGAGTTCCTGGCACAGGACGAGCTGCTGGAGGTCACCCCGGAGAACCTGCGCATCCGCAAGCAGATCCTGAACCACGACCAGCGCATGAAGGCCAAGAGCAAGCTGAAGTAATTTTACAAAAGCATCCTTAATTCTAGCGGCGCAGAAGCACCTACGGGCGTTTCTGCGTTGCTTTTTTGTATCCAGCGAATTTCCTCGTGCTTTTTTGCAAAAAGGGCTTGCAAAAGCGCGGTGACTGCGGTATAATATCTCTCGCAGTCACTGATATGCCTCTTTAGCTCAGTCGGTTAGAGCACCTGACTGTTAATCAGGGTGTCGCCTGTTCGAGTCAGGCAAGAGGCGCCAGCAAAGCGATGGATATTTTCCATCGCTTTTTTTGTTTATCTGTATCTTTTTTCACTTATTCTTAACGGCTCTTAAAAAATATCGCCTTGAAGAACCCTAGTGGATGTGGTATACTTTTATAAGTTTATAGGCGTGGAAAAGGCACTGCGCAGCGCGCACAGCTTTTTCTGCCCCACAGACAGGCGCTCCCCGGTCAAAAAACTGCCGTGCCGGAGCGCAGTTTTTTCGTTGGTCAAATCAGCAGGCAGGCCGGTAGCTTTGTGCGGTAAACATGGGGCGGCAGGGCAGCTTGGTGTCGTTTGAATAAATCTTGAGAGTAAAAGGAAACATCTATGCGTTATACCTACGTCCGGCAGCACGATACCACCGACTGTGCGGCTGCCTGTCTGGCCATGGTGTGCCTGCACTACAAAAAGGAAGTTACCATCACCCGCCTGCGGGATATGATGGGCACCGACCTGAAAGGCACCAACCTTGTCGGCCTGCAAAAAGCCGCCAATGAACTTGGTTTTACCACCGCCGCAGTCCGTGTGGACCGCGAAAACTTTCTGAGTGATTTCTCACTTCCCTGTATTGCGCAGGTCATTACCGATCAGGGCTTGGCGCACTTTGTTGTGGTGTTCAAAAAGACCACCATCAAGGACGAGGGCGCGCGCCGCAAGCACATGCTGCAGGACGCCGAGGCCCGCAAGGAAGACGAGGAAAAAGGCAAAAAGCATAAGTGCAAGGATTACGTCATCATCGGCGACCCCGGCACGGAGCTGAAAAAGATCAGTCTGGACGAGTTCTACAAGAACTTCACCGGCGTGCTGCTGCTGATGAACCCCACCTCGGAGTTCAAGGGCGGCAAGATTGAAAAGGGCGGCATGATGAAGCGGTATATCAACCTGCTGCTGCCTCAGAAGAAACTGTTCTTCTACGCCATCCTCAGCTCGGTGATCACCACTATACTGGGCATCGCGTCCTCCATGTTCAATAAGATCCTGATGGACGAGGTGCTGCCCTATGGGCTGGACAACCTGCTGGTCACCTTGATCTTAGTGTTCAGTATGGTCAGCCTTACCAGTACCCTGATCGGCTTTGTACGCCAATGGGTGCTGATCCATCTATCCATCAAGATCGATATCCCGCTGATGCTGGGTTACTTCGGGCACATCTTCAACCTGCCCATGAAGTTCTTTGCTACCCGCAAGACCGGTGATATCACCACCCGTTACTCGGATGCAAACACCATCAAGTCCATCTTTACCAGCATTGCACTGAGCCTTGTAATGGATATCTCCATGGCTGTCATCACCGGCATCATCCTGTTCCGCATGAACGCCATGCTGTTCTCTATCTCGCTGTTCATGGCACTGGTCAGCATTTTACTGGTGCTGATCTACAAGCAGCCCTATAAAAAGATCAACGAAGAGAGCATGGCACAGTCTGCCGCGCTGAACAGCCAGATGATCGAGAGTCTGCGCGGCATCGAGACCGTCAAGTGCAACGCCAACGAGCAGACCGAGCTGGATAATCTGGAACGCGAGTACATGAAGAGCCTGAAGATCAGCCTGCGTTCCAGCCGCATCAGCACCACACAGGGTCTGATCTCCTCCTTCATCTCCCTCGGCTTCGGTATGCTGACCAACTATGTGGGCATCATGCAGGTGCTGAACGGCGAGATGACGCTGGGCGGCTATATGGCCTTCAGCACCCTGTCCGGCTACTTCACCTCTCCCCTGAGCAACCTGATCGGCCTGCAGATGGAGATTCAGGAAGCCAGCATCTCCATGAAGCGTCTGACCGAGATCATGGACTACCCCGCAGAGTACGAGACCGCAGACGGCGTGGAGCAGACCGAGATGAGCAAGGTAGAGGGCGACATCGAGTTCAAGGACGTTACCTTCCGCTACGGCAACCGCGCCCCCGCGCTGGATCATGTCAGCTTTACCATCCCTGCCGGTAAAAAGGTTGCGCTGGTGGGCGGCAGCGGCAGCGGCAAATCCACCATTACCAAGCTGCTGCTGAAATACTACGACCCCGAGGATGGCGAGATCGATGTGAACGGCGTGAATCTGGCCGAGTACACCAATAGTTCGGTGCGCCGCGCCATTGCCTATGTGCCCCAGAACGTCGAGCTGTTCAGTAAGACCATCTACGACAACATCCGCATCTCCCGCATGGACGCCACGCTGGACGAGGTGAAGGAAGCCGCCAAGAAGGCCGACGCCCACGAGTTTATCCGTCACCTGCCGCTGCAGTACAACACCTATCTGGAGGAAGCCGGCAACGGCCTGTCCGGTGGTGAGAAGCAGCGTATCGCACTGGCGCGTGCCTTCCTGAAGGACTCCAACCTCTACATTCTGGACGAGTCCACCAGTAACTTGGACTTTGCCACCGAGACGCTGATCTTCAACATGATTTACGAGCAGCTGGCGGATCGCTCCATGCTGATCGTGGCACACCGCCTTTCCACCATCCGTGACTGTGACCTGATCCTTGTGATGGATCACGGCAAGATCGTGGAGCGCGGCAATCACGAGGAACTGATGGCAAAGGATGGTCGCTATGCCGAGCTGTGGAACATGCAGCAGGGCATCTTCCGCAAGCGCAAGCCCGAGCCCGCTCCGCAAATGCCTTCCGCTGTGGTGGAAGAGGACGACGACGGCGAGTCCATCACCTACTGACCGCACCGCATCCGCAGCCTTTGCCCGGATGCCGCATAAGCTTTTTCCCGCTGGGGAAACCAAAGAATGCCTCGTTATGGTGTGCCCGGAGGCAGACGCTTCCGGGCACCTTTTTGTTTCGGCTTACATTAAAAATAACAGGATTAGGGGTAATTTATTATGAACGAGATCAAAGTTGCTGAAAACAAGACCCTCAAGCTGACCAATGTCCTTTCCCGCACTCTGCAGCCGGAGGAGCTGGCTAACCTGCCGGTCATCCTGACCCAGATGCAGAACTTTATGAAGAGCAACGGCGCACAGCCCATCGGCCCGCTGGTGCAGGCTATTACGGAGGGCACCGGCCCGGACCACATGCCCGTAATGTACATGATGCAGCAGGCCACCCAGATGATTCCCAAGATGGAGCCCGGCTACCACATGGACGCTGTGCTGCGGGTAAAGAACTGCCTGTACGCCCACTACACCGGCCCGCTGAGCCAGAGCCAGCTGGCCTCCTCCAAGTTACAGATCCTTGCTTTTGAGAACGACATCAAGATGACCGGCAACAGCTACACCATCTATGTCAATCAGGACGATGACGATGCCGTGGTCGATGTATTTATGGAGACCAAATAATTATGACAACAACCATTCAGAACCTTTCGGATCTGCAGGACCGCAGGATCATGATGGACAAAAAGCTGCCCCCCTACGGGTACGCCTTTGTCATTCTGACCGGCCTGTTCATGATCTTTCTGGTGATCTGGAGCACCCAGACCAACCGCATCTATGTCAGCCAGAACAGCGGTGTGGTGCAGGCCGCCAATAAGACCTACATCATGTCCAGCTACTCCGGCTCCATTACCGAGCTGTATGTCTCGGAGGGCAGCTATGTGAACGAGGGCGACCTGATCGCCCGGCTGAAGAGCACCGACCTGGATATGCAGAAGGACAATCTGCAAAGCCAGCTGGATATCTACCAGAAGCAACTGGACCAGTACAACAAGCTGCTCAAGTGCATTCAGGACGACACCAACTATTTTGACGAGACCAACGCCGACGATCAGCCCTACTACTACCAGTACCAGACCTACAAAAGTCAGGTAGCGCAAAAGACCTTTGACGCCACCACCTATCAGGCTGCCGGTTACTCCGACACCCAGATCAAGGCTTTGATGGAACAGAACCAGAGCGAGCTGGAGTCTTTGTACTACTCTACCATGCAGTCCATCTCCCAGAGCATTACCAGTGCACAGGTCAACGTGGATAACCTGCAGGCGCAGCTGGATTCCTTGAACACCGGCGCCAACGATTACTTCATCTACGCGCCCACCTCTGGCGTGATCCACATGGACACCCCCTACAAGGAGGGCATGGTGCTGAGCGCCGGTTCCGCGCTGGCTACTGTTGCCAGCGAGAACGATGATCTGGAGATCATGGCCATGGTGACGGTGAACGATCGTCCCCTGCTGCACGTCGGAGACCCCTGCAAGATCGCCATCACCGGCCTGTCGGAGTATTCCTACGGCACGCTGACCGGCACCGTTACCTCCATTGACAGCGATGTGACCTCCAGCAGCAACGCCTCCTACTACAAGATGACCATCAAGCCCGACGCCACCTATGTGGTGAGCCGTAACGGCGACAAGGTGGATCTTTCCAACGGTATGAGCGTGACCGCCCGCGTGGAATACGATCAGGTCACCTATTTTGAGTATGCCATGGAGGCTCTGGGCGTGCTGTTCCGCTAAAACGGACTGCACAGCACGGCAGGATGTCCCCCTTTTACACCCACCCCAAAGAGGTACAAACAACATGATTCAAACCGCAAAGAAACTGGCCGCCTGTGTGCTGATGCTGGGTGTGCTGCTATGCGGCACCGCGCTGAGCGCTGCCGCCGCCAGCCTGCCTGTTGAAGAGCAGAACGGCGTTTCGCTGCCATGGCTCAAGGATGTGCCCGCCGAGAGCATTTCCACCGGCAGCTACTCTGCCAATATGCTGCTGGGCGCTTCCCAACAGCTGTCCCCCGTGGTCAAGCCCAGTTACAGCACCGACTCTGTGGTCTTTTTGACCGATGACAGCAGCGTGCTGACCGTAAGCAGCAGCGGCGTGGTACAGGCTGTGGGCGTTGGCACCGCCACCGTTACGGCAGCCGCCGGCAACCAGATCTGCGCCTACACCATCGTGGTTTCCATGGATTCCACCATGATCGTGACCGAGATGGATCTTTCCCTTTCCTCCAATACCATCTATGTGGGCAACTCGGTGTCGGCTTCGCTGCAGGTGCGCCCCAGCTCTGCCTCCAACTACGCCACCGTTACGCTGACCTCCTCTAACGAGAAGATCGCCACGGTGAACAGCTTTGGCCGCGTGACCGGCGTAGCCCCCGGCAAAGCCACCATTACCGCCACCTGCGGCTCTGTGGTAGCCACCACCACTGTTACAGTGCTTGCCCTGCCCACGGATTCCTCTACCGGTACAAGCGGCACTCCATCCAGCAACAGCGGACAGGTGATCACCCCCAACACCAACTATATCGTGCTCAAGCCCGGTGCCACCCGCACCATCACGGCCAAGGCTACCCCCGCGAGTGCATCCCAGTCCTTCACCTTCAAGTCCGGCAACAGCAGCATTGCCACGGTCAGCCCCACGGGCGTGGTCACGGCGGTAGGCACCGGTTCTACCTCCATTACCATCTCCAACGGCAAGGCCACTGCCATGGTCACGGTCATCGTGAACCGCTCGGCAGAGGCTTCCTCTGGCAGCAACAGCAGCAATGACAGCACGAACACCCCGGACGATAGCACTCCCATCCCGCTGGACCCCGTGGTACAGACCATTCAGGACAGCACGGAGGATCAGGTAGTGTTCGCCCAGTCCGAGGTGCCCACCGTGACCGGTGATATCCTGAACGCCCTGCGCACCACCGGTAAGACCCTGTGTGTGGTGGGCGACGGCTACACCCTGAACGTTTCCGGCAAAAACATAAAGAGCACCACCAGCGAGATCGACACCGCTATTACCTTCACCGAGAGCGAAGAGGGGCTGGAGTTTGAGCTGGACAACGGCCGCACCCTTCCCTGTGCAGTGCAGTTGGAGCTGGACGTGAGCACTTACTCCCGCCTGTACCTGTATAACACCATCAGCAACAAGTGGCAGTACCTGAACAGCTACAAGGACGGCGTGATCACCGCTGACACGGCCGGTCGCTACCTGCTGACCAACCACAACCTGCGGTTCAGCAATATCGACTGGACCTTCTTCATCGCCGGCGGCGTGGTGATCGTTATCATTGCCATTGCCTACATCGCATTTAAAAAGCGCTACTGGTTCTGGTAATTCCCCCGCTATTCTGCATAAAACAAACCGCCCGCTGCACAAGCTTCTGTGCCGCGGGCGGTTTTGTGTTTACTTGTGAAAAAGTGGTTTCGAAACGCCTACGGGCGTCTCGGAACCACAGATAAAGCGCTATTTTCCCTTTCCCGTCACTCCACCGTTACGCTCTTGGCCAGATTGCGGGGCTTATCCACATCGCAGCCGCGCAGAACTGCCATATAGTAGGCGAACAATTGCAGCGGCACGATCAATTGCAGCGGCATCAGGATGTCGTCGTACTCGTCCAAGCGGATGACCTCGGTGGCAACGCCCTCCGGCACTTCCGCGTCCTTGGTGGTGAACAACAGCACCCGCGCCCCGCGGCTGCGGGTCTCCTTGGCGTTGGAGATAGTCTTTTCGTAAACGTTCTTCTGGGTGGCCAGCGCGATGACCGGCACGCCGTCCGTGACCAGACTGATGGTGCCGTGCTTCAGCTCTCCTGCCGCGTAGGCATCCGAGTGCACATAGCTGATCTCCTTCAGCTTCAGGCTGCCCTCCAGCGAGAGGGCGTAGTCGAACCCGCGCCCGATGAAAAAACAGCTCTGGGTGTTCACATAGCGGCTGGCAAGGTACTTGATCTGCTCGCAGTCTGCCAGACGGGGCTTGATGACCTCTGGCGCGTGGAGCAGCTGGGCGGTGTAGTACTTGGTCTTTTCCTTGGTCAGCCGCCCCCGTGCGTAGGCCAGACGCAGGGCAAACAGGTACAGCACGCACAGCTGCACCATATACGCCTTGGTGGACGCCACCGCGATCTCCGGCCCTGCGTAGGTGTACATGACGTAATCCGCTGCCCGGGCAATGCTGCTGCCCACCACGTTCACGATAGCCAGCACCGGCACGCCGCGGCTCTTGGCCAGCTTGAGGGCGGCCAGCGTATCGCTGGTTTCGCCGGACTGGCTGATGATGATGACCAGATCTTCCGGCTTCAGGATGGGGTCGCGGTAGCGGAACTCGCTGGCGATGTCCACCTCTGCGGGCACCCGCGCCAACGTCTCGATGGCGGTCTTGCCCACCATACCGGCGTGCATAGCCGTGCCGCAGCCCACCAGATGCACTGTGCCAATGCTGCGCAGCTTTTCGTCCGTCAGTTCCGGGATGCGCAGCTCCGGCAGGCCGTTCTCCACCCGGGGGCTGACCGTTGCCGTGATGGCGGCGGGCTCCTCGTTGATCTCCTTGAGCATAAAGTGGGGGTAGCCGCCCTTTTCGGCGGCCTCCATATCCCAGTCTGCGGTCAGTTTTTCGCGCTCCACCGCCTCGCCGAACTCGTTATAGAAGCGGATACCCTGCGCCGTGCACACGGCCATATCCCCTTCTTCCAGCACGCTGTACCGGCGGGTATACTTGAGCAGCGCCGGGATATCCGAAGCCACAAAGTTTTCGCCCTCACCCCAGCCCACGATGAGCGGGCTTTCCCGCTTGACCGCAAAGATAGTGTCCGGATAGTCCTTGAACAGCACCGCCAGCGCGTAGCTGCCCCGCACCTTGGCAAGCGCTGCCTGCAAAGCCTGTAAGGGCTCGCCCTGATAGCAGCTGTCGATGAGCTTTACCAGCACCTCGGTGTCGGTCTCGCTGGCAAAGGTGTAGCCTTTAGCAATCAGGCGCTCCTTTAAAGCGCCGTAGTTTTCAATAATGCCGTTATGCACGATGCTGACCCGGGGCGTAGAGTGCGGATGGCTGTTCACATCGCTGGGCTCGCCGTGGGTCGCCCAGCGGGTATGACCGATGCCGCAGCTGCTCTGGGGCAGCGACAGTTCTTCCAGCTTGCTGCGCAGGGTGGCGAGCCGCCCCTTGCTTTTGACCACGCGGATACCGTCCCGCTGGGTGAGCGCCACACCGGCAGAATCGTACCCGCGGTACTCCAGCTTTTCCAAGCCGTCCAGCAGCACCTGCTGGGCGCTGCGCGTGCCAACATAACCTACAATGCCACACATACAAAATACCTCCAGACCGACTGCGGCGCGCCGAAATGCGCTGCTGCACAGTCAGTTTCCTCTATCAAAGTCTATGTTCTTGTATGGCTTTCTTTGCAGGGTTCTGTTTCGGTATTGCTGCCGGTTTTTGCCCTGTTCTGCGGCTGGTATAGCCCTCAGCCGGAGAAACACCCGCCGAATCTTTCGATGATTCCTCTCCTCGTCACCCTCACGGCTGTCACCCGTGTGGCCCGGCGCTTTGCGTCAGCTTGTGGTACACATTCCTTCTTTCAATGGTTTTTTGCAATGTTTTTTGGGGATTCAATGCATCCCCAGCATTTTATGCAGTCTGGGCTGCCACTTCAGCTTGTACAGCAGCAGCAAATTGCACAGTGCTCGGTCGTACAGGGCAAAGGCTACATTTCCCATAGCCAGCGTGAGCAAGGACATTGCCAGTGCGGTAGTGCGCAGCTCCTGCGAGACGCTGCCCGCCGGTACTACCACCAGCAGCAGGCCGTACATGGCCAGCACCGCCGCGTTGCACAGCAGCAGCTTGCACACCAGCTGCAATGCCCAGGGACGGATGCGGTCAAATTTTGGCTTGACAAGCGGGTAATAGCCCAGCAGCACGGTGAAGATCAGAGCGATCTCCTTATCCGGCACAAAGAGCAGCCCCAGCAGGCTGACAGCGGCGTAGGCCGTCCACGCCATGGTGATGCCGCACTCCATGCACACCGTTGCAATGAGAAAGCTGGCCACCGCCGGTGCAATGAACATGGCAATGGGGATGATGGTGCCCAACAGCATCAGTGCCACGCACAGTGCCGCTGCCATGCCGCAGTAGGCCATGGACCAGCTTTTGCTTTTTCGTTTCTTCATGGGATCTCCCATTTTTCGGTATCTACATCCTGCTCCAGCGGGTAGACCGCGTGTTGCAGACCTAAGATCATGATATTGTTCAGCAGGGTGTCGTTCAGCTTGAGATCCAGCATCTTGTACGCCCGCATCAGGTCGTTGACCGCTGCCAGCGCCTGCCGCCGGGCGTTCTCTATAGCGGCAGCCTGCCCGTTGAGCTCGTTGACCACGAACACGTTGTACTGACCGTTGCGGCGGTCGGCTTCAAAGCGCTCGGCCTTATCCAGCAGATAGAAGATGCGGCCGATGCAGCTGCCGATATACCGCATACTCTTGCGCTGGTTGGGATCGTCCGTAGCCAGCGTGGAGTACAGCGCACCGTAAATGTTGCTCATGGGCTCAGCCGCAAGGGCGTAGTTTTTGGCGCTCAGGTTCATCTGCACCACCGCCTGCTCCCGCTCCTGCGCAAACAGCCGCTCCAGTGCCGGGTTCTCCTGCCGGGCTTTCTCGTAGGCGCGGCGCAGCAGCAGCTTGTCCACTGCGCGGCGCACGCGCTTCGCCGGGCGCAGCTCGCTGTACTTGCGGTCCTGCAAATTATGCCAGCCCATCAAGATCTCCGTCTGCGCCGCCTGCCGGATGCCCAGCGTCTGGCACATCATGCTGCGCTGGAACGGCGTACCGGGCACCCGCTGCCGTTTGCAGGTGGGCATACGCCCCGCCAGACTGTCGGACAGGATGGCAAACAGCACCCCGTTGGTGCGCAGCAGATGGCAGGCATAGAAGCCGTAAGACTTGTACATCTGCCGCCGCACCCCGCGGAGGTAACGCATATAGGTGTTGTAATCCCGGATCGTCAGTTCCGGCAGGTAGGGCCGCATCCGTCCCTTCATAAGAGCCAGCCATCCTTTCTGTACAGTTTTTGTATCCTGCGGTCAATAAGGTTAGTATAATCCATTTTGTTCGGCAACGCAACTGCCGGATGCAAAAACTGCTGTAATTTGTCATTATGCCGAATTTTGTGAAATCGTTTTCTCTAGCAAAAAGCACCCGCAGACCGTCTCTTTTCAGCAAAAGATGATCTGTGGGTGTTTGTGGCGGATTTTCCCGGCAAAAGACACACTTTTCCGGTGCAATGTCTGCCGGGCGGGCAGTCAAATGCCCTTACTTCTTTTCAAAATGGGTGCGCTTGCCGTCAAAGCCGGATTTGGGCATGGGCTTTGCCATCTTTTCGGTCTTGGGGGCGTTATAGTACATATACAGCTGGCAGGGGATCATGCCGTTGTACATCTTGCGGCGCTTGTTAGCGCGCTTGCCGTAGTGCAGTTCAAAGTCCATATCGGCGGTAATGGCGTACAGGCCGGCGCAGGGGTTTGCTTCCATCTGCTGTCCCAGCGTGCGCGCCAGCTTGGCAGCGCCCTCAATAGTGCCCAGACGCTCACCATACGGAGGGTTCGTCAGCACGATGGCCTCCGGCTTTGCGGCAAAGGTGGCAACATCCGCCACCTCAAAGTGGCAGCGGTTTTCCACACCGGCCAGCTTGGCGTTGACGTTGGCCTGTGCCACGGCGGCGGGGTCGATATCGTAGCCGAAAGCTTCAAAGCCCACGTCCAGTTTGGACTCTGCCAGCGCCTTCTGGCGCTGCTCTGCCCACAGGGCAGCGGGCACAAAGCTGTAACGCTCGGCGGCAAAGCGGCGCTTCAGACCCGGGGCGATGTTCATGGCCTTCTGTGCGGCTTCAATCAGCAAAGTGCCGCTGCCGCAGAAAGGATCCTCCACCAGGCTGTCGCGGCGCACGCGGCCAAGGTCGGCGATGGTAGCCGCCAGCGTCTCACGCAGGGGGGCTTCCATGGCGTTGCGGCGGTAGCCGCGCTTGTGCAGACCCTCGCCGGTGGTGTCCAGCATGATCTCACACACATTTTTGCGCAGCATAAAGCGCACCTTGTACTCCACGCCGCTCTCGGGCAGCACAGTGGTGCGGTGGCCCTTCATCAGGCGCTTGACCACCGCCTTTTTAATGACGCTCTGGCAGGCGGGGATGCTGGTCAGCTGGCTGTTCAAGGAAGAGCCGGTGACCGGGAAAGCAGCGTCCGCGGGCAGAAACTCCTCCCACGGGATGGAATACACGCCGTCGAACAGCTCGTCAAAGGTGGTGGCCTTGTAGCGCGCCAGCAGCAGCATCACACGCTCCACGGTGCGCAGGTTGAGGTTTGCGGCGGCGATCATCTCTGCCCCGCCGCAGAAGCTCAGACGGCCATCCTCCACCCGGATGTTCTCTGCGCCAATGCGGGTCAGCTCAAATTTAGCGGTGGATTCGCACCCGAAAAAGCAGGGAGCGATCAGTTCAAATTTTGCGGGCATGGTAGTTCCTTTCTGTTCAGTACCGAAAAAACAGACCTGTCCGACCGGGGACAGGCCTGCCTGTGTTCCTTGTGATCCCAGCTGATGCGATGGCTCAGCGGCCACGGCGGCTGCGGGGCGCATAACCGCCGCCACGGCGGTTGTTGGTCTCGTGATCGAGGTCCGCCATTTTTTCCTCGCTCTGGCTCTTGAAGCGGCTCATCATGTCCTCAAAGCTCAGATTGTCGGAGCGGGCGGGTGCCTTGGGCTGCCACACGCGGGGAGCAGCCTCCCGGGCAGGGCCACGGCCGCCTTCACGGGGGGCACGGCCTGCGCCGCGACCGCCGGAGCGTCCACCCTCCTGCCCGCTGCGGAAGCCGCCCGGACGAGGGCCTGCAGGGCCGCGTCCTTCCCGGGGCTGACGCGGAGCCGGGGGCAGCAGCCGCTTGATGGACAGTGCGATCTTGCCGTCCGGTGCAATGTTGATGACCTGCACCTTAACTTCATCGCCATCGTGCAGCACAGTGTTGATATCCTGCACGAACTCGTTGGATACCTCGGAAATGTGGACCATGCCGACACGCCCCTCCGGCAGCGCAACAAATGCGCCAAAGGGCTTTACACCGGTCACGCGGCCTTCGAATACGTTCCCTACCTCAATTGCCAAAACTCAATACTCCTTGTTTTCCAAAACTCTTGACCTGCCGCGCGGTCAGTTGCCGGTCACATCCACAAAGATGCGCTCGTTGGGTGCGGCGTAGTTGTAAGAGTCGCGTGCGACCCATTCAGTGATCTGGTCGGCATCGCCGCTCAGTACGCGCTGCAGTTCCTGATTTTCCGTCTGTTGCTGCGCCACCTGTTCGTTCAGTGTTTCCAGTTCTGCCCGCTTGGAGCTGATGGTGACCTGATTGGAGATATAAGCCGCCAGCATACTCAGCAAAAGCAGCACGAAAAACAGGCGGAACGCCATGGTGACCACTGCATTCTTTCTGCGCTTTTTGCGTCCCGTATTCGTCATTGCCTTACGCTCCTGTCTGAACAGCAGACCTTCTGCGTCTGTTCTCTTACTTTGATACGTTTGAATTATACAACAATGCCCGCTGGTTTGGCAAGTTCTTTTTGGATTTTTTTGCGGTTCTTTCTGCGTTCCGGCGTAATTTGCGGGCAGTTTTAGCCGCAGCGCGACGGCGGCGCACAGACGGCGGCGCAAAACGGTGCAAAATACGGCTGGGCAGGCGCAAAACAGCCCGTATTCCCCGCCCCAGCGCCCGCAGCGGGATGCCCAGCACCCCGGCAGTGCAAAGGGCAGCGGCAAAGGCTGCCGCCACCATGTACCATCGCAGCACGCCTGCTTTGCTGTACCCGGCGGCGTAGCTCTGACACACCAGCAGTACCGCGCCGGAAAGCAGCACGTCCGGCACAAAAGCCGCCCTGCCCCGCACCGGCAAAAACGCCCGCACCACGCCAAGGGCAGCGCCCAGCACAGCACAGGCGGCGGCTTCCTGCAAGAGCCGGGCGGGCAGCAGAACCTGTACCATCAGCGCAGCAGCCGGTGCCAGAAGCCCCCGGCTGCGCGGGCGGCGGTGTACTCCAGCCCATCGAACCGCCCGGTCAGCTTCGCTTCCCCTGCTTCCAGATTCAGCGTCTGCATACTGATCTGCGCACCGGACAGGTGCAGAATGCCCTTGCCGGTCTCCAGCGCGGCGCTTTCGGCGCTGCAATGCAGCACCCGCTGCACCCCGGTGACGGTCAGCCTGCTGCGGCTTTCTAAGATCAGGTCATGGGGCAGCGGCGGCTTTGCGGCAGCTTTTTCCATAGGCAGTCCCCCTCTGCCAGCATTGTATGCGGGCAGGCAGGGTGGTTATTCCGCGATCACCTCGTACATCTCGCGGGCAACGTCCTTGGTGCGGGGCTCTTCATCCGAGAGCACCCGCACCTTGATGGGACGGTTGCCGAAGGTGACCTCGATGATGTCCCCGGCGTTGACGGCCTGACTGGCCTTTGCCACCTTGCCGTTGATGAGGATGCGGCCTGCATCCGCCACCTCGTTTGCCACGGTGCGGCGCTTGATGAGACGGGAGACCTTGAGATATTTATCCAGACGCATTTGGGTCGTTCCTTTCTTTTCAGCAAAAAAGCCGCCGAACCTTGTGCAGGCAGCGGCGGCGTGACAGAACCGATTACAGGGTGTCCTTCAGGGACTTGCCGGGCTTGAACACGATGCTGCGGGAAGCAGCGATGGTGATGGGCTCACGGGTGCGGGGGTTGATGCCCTGACGCTCGGCGCGCTCGCGCACTTCAAAGGTGCCAAAGCCGGAGATGCTGATCTTTTCGCCCTCGGTCATGGCCTTGCCCAGTGCTTCAAAAACGGCGTTGACAGCCTGCTCAGCGCTCTTCTTGCTCATTTCGGTGTTTGCCGCAACCTGTGCGATCAAGTCGGTCTTGGTCATATTATTTGCCTCCATCTGATTTTTGTCTTAAATTCTCTCGTTCTATCGGAGCAGGTCATTCGACCTGAATACCGCTTTGTTCCTGTTCCAGACACTGCTGTGCAAAGTGCTTGGACGCAAAAGTCAGCGCTTCCTCTGCATCCACTCCCGCAAGCCGGGCTGCGTTCACCGCTGCAAACAGCAGCTGGCCTGCGGCTTCCTGCTTTGCGGCGGCATCTGCCTTGCCAAAGTCCTGCACGGCGGCTTCCAGCTGATGCTGCGCTGCGGCTGCGGCCTGCTGCCCAAGGCCATGCCCGGCGGCACGCTTTTGCAGTTTTTGCGCCCGCATGAGTGCGGGCAGCGTAGCGGGCACGGTGGCCAGCTCGTCGGCAAGGGTGGTACGCCCCTTTTCCTTATTTTTGAGCGCATCCCAGCCATTTATACCGGCGTTTTCCGCTGCGGAGGATGCAAAGATGTTGGGGTGCCGGAACACCAGCTTTTCGCAGACATTGCGGCACACATCCTCAAAGGTAAAGCGTCCCCGCTCTTCCTCTATGGCGGCGTGGAACACCACCTGCATCAGCACGTCTCCCAGCTCCTCCCGGAGCAGCACGGCGTCGTCTGCATCAATGGCTTCCAGCGCTTCGCAGGTCTCTTCCAGAAAATTTTTGCGGATGGAAGCATGGGTCTGCACCTTATCCCACGGACAGCCGTTTTCCGGGTCCCGCAGAATGCGGATCACCTGCAACAGCTGCTCCGCTGTATAGGGCGGCTGTGGGTTCCAGTCCAGCACACGTTCCATCTCCTTTTTGAAAAGATATTGTAGATTTTACCGCAGTCGCTGCGGTTTTTCAAGCAAAAAGCCGCAATTTTCCCGCTTTGTTCATGGTTTTCTGCGCTTTTCACAAAAACAGGACGGCATCCTGCGGGGGATACCGCCCTGTTGCAAACTTTTCCGGTTACAGGCTTACAGCTGTGCGCCGCACTTATTGCAGAACAGTGCATCGTCCGAGACGGGCGCGCCGCACTGCGGGCAGGTCTTGCGGGCAGGCTGAGCGGGCTGTTCCGGGGCAGCTTCTTCTGCCTCCTCCATGGGGGCTTCGTAGTCCACCTCGGTGGCTTCGGCCGGGGTCAAGGTAGCCTTCAGGCGGGTGATCTCCTGCTCAATGGTATCGATCATCTCGATATATTTATCCACCAGCGGCTGGTTTTCCTCCTTGCCCTTGGCAAGGCTGTACACCAGCGCACCCAGCTGACGCTGTGCCTTGAGCAGCTTGCCCTGCTCGTTGACCAGCAGCGCCTGCGTCTTACCCTTTTCGGCCAGATCCATGGCAGCGTTCTTGCCCTTTTCGGCATATTCCAAACCCATTGCTTTGATCTTGTTAAAATCCATAAAAGACACCTCTCTTATTCTGGCAGTATTCTCTGCAGACTGCGGCGCACAGTGCGCCATACCGGGGTCATATTCCCATTATAGCGCAGCGTTATGGCAATTGCAACGAATGCACCGCAATTTTTACAGTTTGGTGCCGGTTTGGAAACAAATTTTACGCATTTTTCACCGGTTAGGTGCGGCTGCCGTAGAACTCGCACAGCATGCTGTCGGCGGGCAGCAGCTCCAGCGGCAGCGGGTCCACCTGCTCAAAGCGGCGGGCGGTCTCGTCCCACAGCTCGGCGTTGTGGCCCTCCAGCGTGAACTGACGGCGCACCTCGCCCAGCAGCCGGGAGATCAGTCCCAGCTCGTAGGTAAAGGAAGTGTCCAGCAGAAAGTCTGCGGTGGTCTTGAAGCCCTTGATATACCGCGTTTCGCCGTCCAGCACCCTGTCCCACATGGAAAGGGTCTTGGCGGGGCTGCGGCCGCGGGCTGCGGCGTCCCGCAGGGTGCGGCGGCACAGGCGGATATCCTGCGTATTGATGACCCTGCGGCCATCGATGCAGTATTCCTCCCGCAGACCGGCGTAGATGCGGTAGATCTGGTCGTCCGGCACAAGGCCGGTCAGCTCCGGGTTCAGAGCATGGATGCCCTCCACGATGCACACACCGCCCTGCAGATCGATGGGCTCCACCTCGGCAGAGCGTTGCTCGGTGGCAAAATCATAGATGGGCAGCTCGGTCTTGCCGGTCTCGCTGAGCTGGCGCAGACACTGCTTGATGAGGGGCAGATCCAGCGTTTCAAGGTTTTCGTAGTCCAGCGTGCCGTCCGGCATTTTGGGGTAGTAGGCAGCGCCTTTAAAAAAGTTGTCCAGACTGACCACCTGTGCCGGGGTGCCCTGCTGTACCAAGGCCTTTGCCAGACAGTGGGCGCTGGTGGTCTTGCCGCTGGCGGAAGGGCCGGTCAGCATAACGATCTTTGCCCCGGAACCGCGCACCTTCTGGGCGGCATACTGCACCCGCCGGGCGTAGCTGTTCTCGCTCAGCTGTGCCAGCGCCTGCGGGCTGCGGGCTGCTACGTTATAAAGATCTATTTCAACCAGTCGTTTCGGTACCCAGATCGTGATCATAAAACTCAGCCACTCCTTTTTTCCGGTCCAGTACCTCCGCAAAGCGCTGGATATACTCGTTCGGATACTTAAAATTGAAGATGCGCTGCATCCGTTTGCCCCCATCGGCTACCAGTTTGGTGCTGCCGCCTGCACCCGCCGAAAGGATAGTCTGGACTTCCTCCATGATATAGATATTATAGTAACCCTCGTGACCCGGCTTGCACCAGCCCACGTTTTCCAGATTTTGCAGCGTATTCTTCTGCCGGTAGAGGTAATAGGGGCGGTAACCCGCTTCGGCCAGCAGATGGCATTTTTCCAGCATGGCGGCTACGTCCGCGTAGTCGTTCTCCTTCTGATCCTCAATGACGATGCGGGACGCCCGCTTGAGGGTAAGGGTGTGGACGGTGATATTCTCCGGCTGCAAGGCAATGGCCTGCCGCAGGCTGTGCTCAAAGCCCTCTACCGTATCTCCGGGCAGCCCGGCAATGAGATCCATGTTGATGTCCTCGTGCCCGACGCGGCGGGCATCGGCATAGCAATCCAGAATGTCCTGTGCCGAATGCTTGCGGCCGATATTTGCCAGCACTTCATCCGAGAAGGTCTGCGGGTTGATGGAGATGCGGGTAGCGCCGTATTCCTTGATGACCGCCAGCTTTTCAGCGTCGGTGCAGTCCGGGCGGCCAGCTTCTACGGTATATTCTACGACCTTAGTCAGGTCAAAATTCTCCCGCACGGTGCCCATGAGCTGCCGCAGCTGGGCAGCGGAAAGGCTGGTGGGCGTCCCGCCGCCGATGTAGATGCTGCACAAGGTCAGCCCCGCACGCTCGGCCTGCGCCCGGATCTCTGCAACCTCCCTGCACAGGCAGTCCACATAGGGCTGCACCATCTTGCGGTCGCGATCCAGATTGCAGCTGACAAAGCTGCAATAGCTGCACCGGGAGGGGCAGAACGGGATGCCGATATACAAACTGTACGTCTTGGGCGCGCTGCCCAGCTGCAAGATCGGCTCCTGCAGATCGGCAATTTCCTTCGCCATTTCGTATTTTTGCTCCGAGCAGTCGAACCGCTGCAAAAAGAAGCGGTCGATCTGCTCTGCGCTCCACCCGGCGGCGCGCTTATCGTGGATAAGCCGCACCGGGCGCACACCGGTCATCTTGCCCCAAGGCGGGCGGATGCCCGTCCACTGGCGCAGCAGGTCATAAGTCAGGCTGGCAAGGGCAAACTCCGGGGTTTCGCCGCCCTGCTCCACCGGCAGCGGCAGCGGAGCTTCCAGTGTTTTGCTCTTTTCTCCCTGCCGCACCAGCACCCGCAGACCGGTATCGGTCTTTTCAGCCCACAGACAGTCCTCGGCAGGCTCCGGCGGGGTCAGGGTCAGGGGTGCCATGGGGTAAAACAGGCGGGCAAGGTGCTCCACCTCGTACCCGGAGGGCAGCCCAGTGATATAGATCTTCATGTCGTTCTCTCTTTAAAAAATGTCGTTGCCGCCGCGCAGAGCGCTGCGGATATAGTAGTTGTTGTCCAGCTCCGCGCCAAAGGTGGAAAATTCGCCGTGGCCGGGCAGCACCTGTGTTTCGCGGGGGATGGGCAGCTGTGCCAGCTTGCGCAGGCTGTCTGCCATCTGTGCGCTGCTGCCGCCCTCCAGATCGGTGCGGCCGATGCTGCCCGCAAACAGCGTATCGCCGCAGAACAGATGCTCGCCGCACAGCAGCACCACGCTGCCGGGGGTGTGGCCGGGGGTGTGCCACGCGGTAAAACGCAGCTCGTCCACCGCGATCTGCTCCCCTTCCGTGTAGCCGCAGTCCGCAGCGGAAAGCGGGTACATCCGGTCGCCGGCAAGGTCTGCCTTTTCACAGTAGAGGGCGGCGTTCCACTCTGCCTTCAGCGTGGCGGCGCTGCCCACATGGTCGTAGTGGCCGTGGGTGCACAGAATGGTGGTAAGGGTGGCGTTGTGCTGCTTTAAAATTTCGTCGTAGCTGTCCACCTCTGCCGCCGGGTCGATGACCACAGCATGGCCTGCGTCGGAAATGAGCAGAAAGGTGTTGGTATACAGCGGCGGTGCCGCAGGAATGTGAAAGCCTAGCATCGTTACTCCTTCTTCTTCCACTCGTCGGTATCAATGATGATGGTGCAGGGGCCCTCGTTCACCAGCGACACCTGCATATGGGCACCGAACTCGCCGTGCTGCACGTCCTTGAGGCCGTGCTTCGCCATCTCGGCAAGGAACAGCTCGTAGGCATCCACCGAGAGGGGCGGCTTTGCGGCCTTGATAAAGCTGGGGCGATAGCCCTTTTTGGTGTCGCCGTAAAGGGTGAACTGGCTGACCACCAGCGCAGAATAGCCCAGATCCCGGGCGCTCAGGTTCAGCTTGCCCTCGGCATCCGGGAAAATGCGCAGACCCGCGCATTTATCGGCAAGTTTTGGCACGATGTCCAGCGTATCGGTGTCCCTGACCCCCAGCAGGATCATGATTCCCGGCCCGATGGCGCGGGGCTCGCCGCCTTCCACCCGCACACTGGCGGAGGATACGGCCTGAATAACTGCTCGCATTGCGTTAACTCCTTGTCACCTTGAGCACGTCCCGCACCTTGGAAAGGCGCGCTACCACACGGTTGAGGTGCTCGGTATTGTTGATGCCGATGGTCAGGCTGACCACGGCGCAGTTGTTTTCTACCTGACGGGCGTTCATGGCATAGATGGGCACCCGGATGTCGGCCAGAGCGCTGAGCACGTCCTGCAGCAGCTCGTTGCGGTTCAGGGCGATGATCTCCAGTCCGGCCTTGTAGCTGTCCTTGACGCTGTCTGCCCAGTAGGCCTTGACCCAGCGGGGAGCGTTGGAGGGATCCTTCATGCTGGCAACGGCGTTGGCGCAGGTCTGCTTGTGGATGGAAACGCCGAAGCCGCGGGTGATAAAGCCCACGATGGGGTCGCCGGGCAGTGGGCTGCAGCACTTGGCAAACTTGATGGGGGTGTTATCGAAGCCCTCCACCACCACGCCATCGGTGGCATGAACGCGGCTCAGGTCTACCTTGGGCAGATCCTCCACCGACTTATTCTCCTCGGCCTCGGCAGCCTTGAGCTTCTGCCACTCTTCCTTGAGTTTGGGCAGGCAGTTGGCAATGGTCATGCCGCCGTAGCCGATGGCGGCGTACAGCTCCTCCGCGTTGTTCTGGCGCATCCGGCGGGAGCAGCCGTCGATAAAGGCATCCAGCTGGTCGTCCGGGATGATGATCATCTCCCGGCGCAGCTCCTTGGACAAGGCGTCCCGTCCCTGCTGGATATTCTCCTCCCGGCGCATCTTCTTGAACCAGTTGCGGATCTTGCTCTTGGCTTCGCTGGTGCGCACGATCTTGAGCCAGTCGCGGCTGGGGCCTTTATCTGCCGGGCCCAGCAGCACCTCAATGATCTCGCCGGTAGACACCACATGGTCGATGGGCACCATGCGGTTGTTCACCTTGCAGCCCACCATGCGGTTGCCCACCGCCGAATGGATGGCGTAGGCAAAATCGATGCAGGTAGCACCGGTGGGCAGGTTGATGACATCGCCCTTGGGGGTAAAGGCGAACACTTCTTCCGGCAGCAGGTCGCTCTTGAGATCGTGGAGCAGGTTGCCGGAATCCTCGCTCAGGCGCTGGTTTTCCAGCAGCTGGCTGACCCATGCCAGACGGTCGTCCAGCTTATCGTGGCCTTCGCGGCCCTCCTTGTACTTCCAGTGGGCGGCAACGCCGTACTCGGCCTGCTCGTCCATTTTGCGGGTGCGGATCTGCACCTCAAAGGGGATGCCCTCGTGCCCGATGACGGTGGTGTGCAGGCTCTGGTAGCCGTTGGGCTTGGGGGTGGAGATATAATCCTTAAAGCGGTTGGGCAGCGGGTGGTACATATCGTGGATGAGACCAAGGGTGCTGTAACACTCGGCCAGAGAATCCAGAATGACACGGACCGCATAGATATCGTAGATCTCGTCGAAGGACTTATTCTGCATGATGGTCTTGCGGTAGATGCCGTAGATGCTCTTGACCCGGCGCTTGATGGTAGCGCCCTCGATGCCGCTTTCCACCAGACGGCGCTCGATGACGCCGGACACCTTGATCAAAAACTCCTCGCCGGAGCGCTCGCTGAGCATCCGGCTGATCTCGGAGTAGCCCACAGGGTCCAGATAATGCAGGCTGCGATCCTCCAGCTCTTCCTTGACGTTCAGGATGCCAAGGCGGTTGGCGATGGGGGCGTACACCTCCATGGTCTCGCGAGCCTTATCGCGGCGCTTCTGCTCCGGCCAAGCGTCGCCGGTGCGCATATTATGCAGCCGGTCGCACAGCTTAATGATCATCACACGCACGTCCCGGCTCATAGCCAGCAGCATCTTGCGCAGGTTCTCGGCCTGCAGTTCCTCAATATTGGAGAACTGGATCTTGGTCAGCTTGGTCACGCCGTCCACCAGCAGTGTCACTTCCTCGCCAAAGGCGGCTTTCAGGTCGTCCAGCGTGGTGGGGGTATCCTCCACTACGTCATGCAGCAGGGCGGCGGCGATGCTCTCGGAGTCCATGCCCAGATCCAGCACCAGCCGGGCGACTGCCAACGGGTGGCAGATATAGGGCTCGCCGCTGCGGCGGCACACGCCGTTATGGGCGTTGTTGGCCAGCTCGTAGGCTTTTTGGATCATCTCCATATTGTAGGCTTTGCCGCTGGCCCGAATGGCCTCGCACAGCTTTTCCCAGGTTACGATCTCCGGGCGCACCTCAGAGGGCAGCGCCCCCTCCGGTGCGTCTGCCAGCAGCGCCGTAGCAGCTACGGTGGCGGTCTCCTGCACCGGCTGGTGCAGATGGGTCTTGGCAGAATAGCCGTCCTCGTCCCGTACCGGAGCCGGGACCGGTGCAGTATTTTTCTTTCCCTCAGGCATTTATAGTTCCTCCAGACATTTCAGGATGGGGGCATCGGCAAGGTTCTTTTTGCCTGCTGTCGGCACCAGCTCCCAGAATTTTGCCCCGCCTTTTTCCGCTGCAGTGATCAGCCCCACCTGCTCCAAAGCGGTAACTGCCACCAGCGTTTTGCCGGTCTGCTCCTCCCCCAGCTTTGCGCACAGGGGCTGCAGATCCTCGGCGTGCCAGCGGCGGGACTGCAATTCCCGGTACACGGCAATGATATCCGTGCGGGCGGGGGCGATCTGTTTCTTTTGTTCTTCGGTCAGGGGGGTGCCCCGGCGCAGCGCCTGCACCAGTGCAGCCTGCCGCGCCAGCTCTGCACCCAGCCCTGCCGGGTGCAGGTCGATAATGCGGCCGGAGAGCTGTGCCCCCCGGGCAGACTCGTAGACCGAAAGATTCAGCGCCACGTCCACCACATCGCCCAATGCGTAGGGCAGCTGCTCGGCGGGCATTCCGAACCAGACGGCATACAGGCAGCTATTACCCTGCCGCAGACGCAGGCGGCTGTGCCGCCCCTCCGATACCGGGTATACGCCATCCACCACGGCGCTTTGCAGCAGGAACACCGGGGTGGGGTTCTCGGCTCCGTAGGGTGCCAGCTGATCCAGATGGCGCACGCTCTCCACGGTGATACGATCCAGATGGATGGTCACGTCACAGGTAAGGGGCGGTGTGTGCAGTACCGGGCACTCCCGGGCCGCCCATTCGTTCAGGCGGCGGCGCAGCTCGGGCAGATTTTCTTCCCGGACGGAAAGCCCCGCCGCCATGGCGTGGCCGCCGTAGCGCACCAGAAGGTCGGCACAGGAGCCGATGCAGGCGTGCAGGTTAAAGCCCTGCACGCTGCGTCCGCTGCCCTTGCCCTCGCCGTGCTCGTCGATGGTGACCACGATGACCGGGCGTCCGGTGCGCTCCACCAGCCGGGAAGCCACGATGCCAATGACGCCGGGATGCCAGTCCCGTCCCCACAGCAGCATGATGCGGTCATCCAGCCGCTCGGGCTGCTGCTCCAGCAGCTCTTCGGCAGCTTTGAAGATCTGCTGCTCGGTCTCCTGCCGGTGGGCGTTGATCTCGTTGAGCCTGTGCGCCAGTTCCTCGGCCCTGTCCGGGTCCTCGCAGAGCACCAGCTGCAAGGCGGTGACGGCGTTATCCATGCGGCCTGCCGCGTTGATGCGGGGCGCGATGGCGTAGCTGATATTCTCGGCGGTGATGGGCTTGCCCGCAAGGCCGACTTCCTCCAAAAGTGCCCCAAAGCCGGGGCGGTCGGTCTGCTGCAGCTGCCGCAGACCGGCCTTGACAAGGGTGCGGTTCTCCCCTACCAGCGGCATCACGTCCGCCACGGTGCCCACGGCGGCAAGGTCGCCGCAGTAATCCAGCATTTCCTCCGGCGGGCAGCCGTCCAGCGCGGCGCAAAGCTTGAAGGCTACGCCCGCGCCGCACAGACCCTTGAAGGGACTGTGGTCGTCCTCCCGGCGGGGGTCAACCACGGCCACAGCCTTGGGCAAAGTCTCCGGCGGCAGATGGTGGTCGGTAATGATCAAATCCATGCCCAGCGAAGCCGCAAAGTCGGCTTCCTCCACGGCAGAGATGCCGTTATCCACCGTTACGATAAGGGTGCAGCCCTTGTTGTGCATGGACTGGATGGCGTTTTTGGACAGGCCGTAGCCGTCCCCCTCGCGGCTGGGCAGCATACACTTGACAGTCGCGCCCATGCCCTTGAGATGCTGGTACAGCAGGGCGGTGGCGGTCACACCGTCCACATCGTAATCGCCAAAAACCGCGATGGTCTCGCCGTTGTCGATGGCCTGCCAGATGCGCTGACAGGCGGCATCCATATCCGTGAGCAGCGCAGGGTCGGAAAGTTCCTCCTCCCCTGCCAGCAAGGTCAGCGCTTCGGCGGGGTCGGTAATGCCCCGGGCAGCAAGGATGCCCGCCAGCAGGGCGTTTTCCTTTTGCTGCGCAGCCAGCACGGCCTTATATTTTTCGTCTGACCACGGCGCTTCGTCCATGGCCTGCTCTTCCAGCTGTGCCGCTGCCTGTTCGGCAATGGCAGCGGTCAGTTCCCGCACAGCGGTGCGGTCCAGCGGTTTTTGTTCCCAAGCGCGGTAGGTCATTCAAATTCCCTCCCGGTCAGGCCGTCGTTGGCCAGCATTCCCTGCAAAGCGGCGATCTCGGAAGAAATATCCATGGCTACGTCCGAAAGCAGATTGTTGTACAGGTTCTCATACGCCTGATTCAAGGTATGCAGGATGCCTGCGATATCCCGGCGGATGGTCTCGGCGTTTTCGCCCTGCTGCCCCTGCACGTCGTTATAGGTGTGCAGGAGCTTGAGGGTGGTGGGGATATAATATTCCGCAAAACGGCGGGTCTTGGGCTGGCTTTCCGGGTGTGCTTCCAGCCAGTCGCAGATGGCGGTAGTGGTCTTGTGCATCGCCGCCAGCTCTTCCCGCGCCTGTGCGTCCTGCATGAGCTGCTGCTCTTTTTCCAGCACGGCTGCAAAGCGGCGAGCGGTGTCCAGATTGAGCGGAACATCGCCGGTTTCCGCCTTTCCCGGCTGCGGCTGCGGCTGCACGGCGGCAGCGGCAGCTTTCTCCTTGGCGGCACGGTAGTCCTCTGCCGTCAGGTAGAGCGTCTCGGTCTCATCGTCCAGCCATGCGTTCAGCCAGCCCTTATGGATGTAGCTGCGCAGCTTTTTCAACACCTTTTTCTTGGTCTGGTGGGTCAGGTCTGCCAGCATCTCCACAGAAAGGCCCTTTTGCGTGTTCAGCTTTTCGGCTGCATCTGCCAGCAGACCCAGCTTTTTGGAGGCCGACAGCCGGGAGGCACCAGCGGCGATCATCGCGCCAAAACCGCAGGCGACAAGGGTCAACACATTGCCTGTGATCTCCAGCACCGTCGTGGCCATGGAAGCGCCGGTGGTAAAAGTATAGGTCAGGCCGCCTTCCATGGCCGTGACAATCGTATCTCCGAGCATGAGTCCGGGCATCACGGTTTCCGCTGCCACGATGCAGCCAATGCCGCCCAGCCCGAAGATCACAGCAAAGGTGATGCCCACAGCCAGCAGGGTGCGGCCTGCGCTGTACCGCTTTTTTGCGCTGATACGGACGTTTTCCACCGGGGTAGGCTCCGGCTTTGCAAAGATCTGCCGGAACCAGCCGGGCATCCCGGCGGCATCGGCATCCGCAGCACCTTCGCGGAAAGGCTGCTTTGCATCCCCGTAGGGATAACCTCTGCGCCCCTGCCGGAAGGCCTTTGCCGCCTCCCCGATGCCGTAGTTGGCTGCATGGACGGCGGCCTTGCCCACATCCCACGCCCGGTCGCCGATGTCCATGCCCCTGCCCTCAAAGCCGTGGGCAAAGGCATCGGTCATGGTGTCGCCAAAGGCGCGCAGCTGGTCCTCCAGCTCCTGCTGTACCTGTCGGCCTTCGTTATTTCGGTTATCGTTTTCACGATCGTACATCAAAATTTTCTCACCCTTCTGCCGGTGCATACCGGCTGATGATGGCGCGGGCCACCCGCAGGCCATCCACGGCGGCGCTCATAATGCCGCCCGCATATCCCGCACCCTCGCCGCAGGGGTAAAGCCCTGCCAGCTGGCTGCACACAAAATCTTCTTCCCGCTTGAGCCGTACCGGGCTGCTGGTGCGGGTCTCAAGGCCGGTCAGGATGGCGTCCGGCGCAGTGTAGCCCGCAATCTTGCGCTCGTAGGCGCGCAGACCCGCCCGCAGGGTATCCGCCAGTTCCCCGGGCAGCAGTGCGCCTAAGTCTGCGGCAGTCACACCGCGGTCATAGGTAGGCTGCACGCTGCCAATATGCAGCTGCCCGCGCCCTTCCAGAAAGCTTTGCACATTCTCTGCCGGGGCGGCGTAGGCTCCGGCGGCACGACCGGCGGCGTAGGCTTTTGCTTCCAGCTCCCGCTGGAAGGCGATGGCGCGGCGGGGGTCGTTTGCAAAATCTGCCCCGCCTACGCTGACCACCACCGCCGCATTGGCGTTTTTGCCGCTGCGGGCGTGGTAGCTCATGCCGTTGGTCACAACGCGCTCTTCCTCACTGGCCGAAGCCACCACCTGACCGCCGGGGCACATACAGAAGGTGTACACGCACCTCTCGCCGACGTGCTGGGAGAGCTGGTATTCGCCCCGGGGCAGCGCCGGATGCCCGGCAGCCTCGTGGTACAGGCTTTTTTCGATCTCGCTTTGCAGGTGCTCGGCGCGGAAGCCCACACTGAAGGGCTTGCATTCCAGCACAAGGCCGCTGTCCATCAGCATGCTGAAGGTATCCCGTGCCGAGTGCCCCACCGCAAACACCAGCGCCTCGCAGGCAAAGCTGCCATTTGTAGTAGTGATGCCCACAAGTCGTCCGTTTTTTCGCTCCAGCCCGGTGAGCGCGGTGTTGAAGTGCACCTCTCCGCCCAGAGACTCGATCTCTTTGCGGATGGAGGTGATGACGCCGCGCAGCAGGTCGGTGCCCACATGGGGCTTCTGCTTCCACGCGATCTCTGCCGGGGCACCGTGCTGCAAAAACACCTCGGTGACAAAATCACACAGTTCATCCCCGATGCGAGTGGTCAGCTTGCCATCCGAAAAAGTGCCCGCGCCGCCCTCGCCGAACTGGATGTTGGCGTTGGGGTCCAGCTGACCGGTGGCGGAAAAGTGCTCCACCGCCTGCACACGGGCATCCAGCGCAGGGCCGCGCTCCAGCACGATGGGGCGGTAGCCCTGCCGTGCCAGCAGTAAGGCTGCAAACAGCCCTGCCGGACCCAGTCCGCACACCACAGGGCGGTGCGCAAGCGGCTGGGTACCCGCGTGCAGGGTAAAGTCTGCGCGGCTGTGCAGGGCAGCGTCCGGGCAGCGTGCCGCAAATGCGGCCTCCTCCCCGGGCTGCTTGAGGGTGACCGCCACAGTATACACCAGCTTGGGCTGGCCATGGCGGGCATCCACCGAAAGCTTTGCCACGCCAGTGTGCTCTACCTTGCTGCGGGGCACCCGCAGGGTGTGCAGTGCCTTTTCAAATGCCTGCGGCTCTGCAGCAGAGAGGGGCAGACGGATGTTGCGAACCAGAATCATTTGTAATGTTTTCCTTTAAATTTAGTTGCTTTCAATGCGGCACTGCAGCACATAGCTGCCCAGTGCAAAGATCTTGCCGTTGGAGGGCACATACAGCCGACAGGCAATGTTCTGTTGGCCGGTGGCCACGGCAAAGTCCTCGGCGTCGATCTCAATGACCACCTGCTCGGGGGTCAAAGTTTCCATAGCGCCCTTGGGACCGCAAAGGAGCACGTTCATCAGCCGCTCGGTCTCCACCGTCAGCTGATAGGTGGTGGGCAGATTGACCACCTGCACACAGCTGGAGGGCAGGTTCATGGTCTTGGTCTCCAGCCCGGAGCAGTCAAAGCTGACCGTGATCGTGGAGATATTGTCCAGCAGATAGATATCTGTCGGCAGCTCAATGGGCATCTCGTACACCTTGTTCAGGCTGAAGGTGGAAAGGTCGATGGTTCCGATGGACAAAGTGGACAGTGCATCGATCTTTTCTGCCGGGCCTGCCACCTTGAGCTGCTTGCAGCTGAGGGCATAGCTCAGCACCGAGTTATCGAACCCGCGCGGTGCGTTGATAAAGTTTACCTTCACCGGCAGGGTCGCCATCTTGTACACTTGCAGCGTCACGTCCACGTTGCTCTCTTCCAGCGTGGTGTACTGGAACTTGACCTCCTTGCCGCCGCTGGTGTAGAAGCGCAGGGGGGTGTCCAGCGTGACCGACTCGGTCAGCTCGCTGTTATAGGATGCCTCGGCAGTGCAGGTAGCCACCTTGCTCAGTTCACTGCTGGGGCCGGACAGGGTGACGGTCTCCTTGGAGACCTCGGTGCTGTAAAGGATATAGCCATCTGCAACGCGCAGATAGTTGGTGGTAACGGTAACGGGCAGGGTCTTTTCCTCCACCACGTCAAACACCACGTCCACCGTGTTGTCGCTGCCCTCCATGGTCACGGTCACGCCATTGAGCAGACCGTTTGCGCCGCGCACCAGCAGCCGCAAGGTCTTTTCGCCGCTGTCGCGCACGCTGGACCAGTCCGGGTAGACCACAAAGTCCGAGGCGCTGAGCCCGCCGATGGTATAGCCATCGCCGGAGAGCTTCAGGTTCACGGTCTTATCCTCGGCACTGACGATGCTCAGGCCCCGGGAGGTGTAGGCAGCGGAGTCGTAGGTGTAGTCCACCGGCACACTATAAATGGTGTTGGTGGTGCCGGGCTGGACGATGATGGTGACCACCATCCATGCAACGATGGCACCCAGCACGGACAGTGCCAGCCGGATGCGGCGGTCATCCAGAAGATTTTTCTTTTTGCGGACGGCAGACTTTGCGCCGTTCGGCTTGTTCGGCTGGTTGCTCATTGCTGCTCGTCCTCCCCCTTCTGGCTGATCCAGTTCCACAGCTTCTTTGCCTGTTCCACCCAGCTGTCGGCGGTGTTCTTTTCCACCGTGGACTCCTTGGGGATCATTTCGTCGATGAGGCGGGTATACAGGCTCTGGCGGTCAAAATGACGGATCAGCACACCATTTTTTGCCATAGAGATGATGCCGGTCTCCTCGCTGACCACGATGGCAATGGCGTCGGAGTTTTCCGCAATGCCAAGGCAGGCGCGGTGGCGGGTGCCCATATCCTTGCCCAGATCCAGATTGTTGGAAAGGGGCAGCACGCAGCCCGCCGCCTTGATGCGGCCGTTTTCGATGATGGCGGCACCGTCATGCAGCGGAGTGCCCTCGTAAAAAATGGTGCCCAGCACCTCCAGATTGACCGCGCTGTTCACCGGGGTGCCGGTGCGCACGATTTCGGAAAGGTTGGTGTGGCGCTCCAGCACGATGAGGGCGCCGGTCTTAGTCTCAGAGAAGCGCTCGGCTGCATCGCAGATGGCAATGATGGCGCTGCGCCACGCACCCTTCAGACTGGGGTCGTTGTAACGCCCCTTTACGTTGAACAGCTTGGACGCCCACTGGTCGGTCTGACCCATGCGCTCCAGCGCGCGGCGGATCTCGGGCTGAAACAGTACCACAAGGGTGAGCAGACCAACTTGCAGCAGCGAGTTGAGCAGCCATGTAACGGTGCGCATATTCAGGGTGTTGGCCACCAGATACACGACCATGACCAGCAGCGCACCCTTGGCCAGCTGCCCGGCACGGGTGCGGTTGATGATGCCCAGCAGCTGGTAGATCAGGAACGCGATGATGATGATATCCAGCAGATCGACAATTTTAAAGGTCTGAAAATTTGCGATGATCGCATTCAGTGTCATGCGTGTGTGCCCCCCCTTACACAGCTTCGATCAGGGCGACTGCGTGGGCGGCAATGCCCAGCCCCTCGCCGGTAAAGCCCAAATGCTCCTCCGTGGTGGCCTTTACGCTTACCGCCTCTACCGGCAGGCCGAAAGCCGCCGCCAGATTGGCACGCATGGCCGGGATATGGGGTGCAAGCTTGGGGCGCTGGCACAGCAGCGTGGCGTCAATGTTTTCAATGCGCCAGCCATGCTCCTTGAGGATCTGTGCCACACGGCAGGCCAGCTTCAGGCTGTCGGCACCGGCGTACTCCGGGTCATTGTCCGGGAAATGCTGGCCGATATCCCCCAGCGCCGCTGCGCCCAGCACGGCATCCATCACCGCATGGGTCAGCACGTCTGCATCCGAATGGCCCAGCAGGCCTTTTTCAAAGGGGATCTCCACCCCGCCAAGGATCAGCTTGCGCTGCTCCACCAAACGATGTACATCATAGCCGTGTCCAATACGCATTTCCGTTTCCTTCCTCTGTGCCGGGCGGGGCAGATCCTCCCGGGTGGTGATCTTCAGGTTTGCATAGTCGCCCTGCGTCAGCTGCACCGGGCGTCCGGTCAGCTCAAACAGACTGCAATCATCGGTAACAAGGCGAGCGCGGGTCTCGTCCAGTTCTTCCAGCGCCGCAAGATACGCTGCACGGTCAAAGCACTGGGGGGTCTGCACCGCATACAGGGTGCTGCGGTCCGGGGTGGCGCATACCGCGCAGTCCGGGGGCACGGTTTTGCCATCGCCCCGGGCAGCGGCTTTGATGGTATCCTTTACCGGCACTGCCGGGGCTGCTGCGCCGCACCGGGCGGCAGCTTCCAGCACGGCTGTAATGACCGCCGCACTCACAAAGGGGCGGGCGGCATCGTGCACCGCCACCAGTTCTCCGTGCGCCGCCAGCACGCCGTTTTTTGCGCTCTCGGCGCGGGTAGCCCCGCCCGCTACGATCTGCACAGGCTTTGGGCAGTCCGCCGCCTGCTGCGCCACAAACTCCCGGTTTTTGCCCGCCACCAGCACAAGCTCGGTGACCTGCGGGCACTGGGCAAAGGCGCGGATGCTGCGGTGCAGCACCGTTTCGCCTCCCAGATCAAAACTGAGCTTATCAAAACCCATGCGGGTCGAGCTGCCCGCCGCCACCAATACTGCCGATACAGTTTTTTCCATCTCTTCCACCTACCCTGCCGCTGTGCCGCGCTGCACGCCCACAGCTGCTTATAATAAACCATGTTTTATTATAGCGTATCACAGCGCAAACTTCAACCGATTTTACACAGCAAAAGTGCATCTGTGCTGCATAAAGCCCTACGGTCTGTCCCAAAAGTGTAGTTACCCCGAGCGCGCACTTTCGCCCTCTCCCTTTGGACTTAACTCCCTCAGTCAAAACCTGACGGTTTTGACAGCTCCCTCTGGGAGGGAGCCTTTGGCATAACGGCACAGTTTCCAGCTAAAGTGCAAAGTTTTTGAGGACGTCAAAGCCCCTTGGGGGAAGTTTTTTTGCTCCGGTCAACACTCTGACAAACGCAAAAAGGGCTGCTGCACAAAAACGTGCAGCAGCCCCGCAGATGCTTTGGGATAGTTTTACTTCAGGATAGGCTCAATGGCAGCGGCCAGAGCATCCTTCTGTGCCTGTGCTTCCGCCAGATCCTTGCCCAGCGTGGTGAAGTAGGTCTTGATCTTCGGCTCGGTGCCGGAGGGACGCACCACCACGGTAGCGCCGTTTTCCAGCGTGTAGATCAGCACGTTGGCAGCGGGCAGACCAGTCTCTTCCGGCTTCTTATAATCGGTCACCTTGACCACCTTATGGCCTGCCATCTCCACCGGGGGCTGGTCGCGCAGCTTCTGCATGATGGAAGCCATCTTCTCCATGCCGGTCAGGCCGGGGAACTCGAAGCTGTCCACCTTGTTCAGGTAGCGGCCGTACTGAGCGTAGATCTCTTCCAGACGCTGCTTGATGGAGGAACCGATGCTGCGGTAGTAAGCGGCCATCTCGCAGATGAGCATAGAGCCGATGACGGCGTCCTTATCGCGGACGTAGGGGCCAGCCAGATAGCCGTAGCTCTCCTCAAAGCCGAAGATGAAGCGGTCGACCTCACCGGCAGCCTCGAGGTTTGCAATCTGATCGCCGATCCACTTGAAGCCGGTCAGCACATTGCGCATCTCCACGCCGTAGTGCTTTGCCACAGCGTCTGCCAGCGGGGTGGACACGATGGACTTGACTGCCACGGGGTTCTTGGGCATAGTGCCCTTCTCAATGCGGCCAGCGCAGATGTAGTCCAGCAGCAGAACGCCCATCTCGTTGCCGGACACCAGCTCATAGCTGCCGTCCGGGCACTTCATGGCAATGCCCACGCGGTCGGCATCGGGGTCGGTAGCCAGCATCAGGTCGGCACCGGTCTTGGTGGCCAGCTCCAGACCCAGCTTCAGCGCCTCGAAGATCTCGGGGTTGGGGTAGGAGCAGGTGGTGAAGTAGCCGTTGGGGTACTCCTGCTCGGGCACGATGGTGATATCGGTGATGCCCATATCATTGAGCACATGGGTCACGGGCACAAGGCCGGAGCCATTCAGCGGGCTGTACACCAGCTTCAGACCGGCAGTCTTGCACAGACCCGGGCGCACCTGACGTGCTTCAATGGCATCGTACAGAGCCTTTTTGCAGTCATCGCCCACAAAGCGGATCATGCCGTTCTCCACGCCCTCGGCAAAGGAGACGTATTTTGCGCCGGTGAGCACGTCGGTCTTTTGGATCTCGTCGTAGACGATGGCGGCGGCGTCATCGGTCATCTGGCAGCCGTCCGGGCCGTAGGCCTTGTAGCCGTTGTACTTGGCCGGGTTGTGGGAAGCGGTGACCATGATACCGGCGTTGCAGTTATAGTAACGGGTAGCAAAGCTCAGCGCGGGCACAGGCATCAGGGCATCATAGATGCGCACCTTGATGCCGTTGGCTGCCAGAACGCCTGCGGCGGTCTTGGCAAAGACATCGCTCTTCAGGCGGCTGTCGTAGCTGATTGCCACGGTCTGGGTACCGCCCTGGGTCAGCACCCAGTTTGCCAGCCCCTGCGTTGCCTGACGGACAACGTAGATGTTCATGCGGTTGGTACCGGCACCCAGCACACCGCGCAGACCTGCGGTACCAAACTTCAGCGCCACAGCAAAGCGATCCTTGATCTCATCGTCATTGCCTTCGACCTTTGCCAGCTCCGGCTTCAGGTCTGCATCTTCCAGATCCGCTGCCAGCCAGCGCTTGTATTCATCCAGATACATCTTGTACACCTTACCTTTGTTTAAAATCTTTTTCCCCGGATCGAAACGGTTTGTGTAAACCTACTTATACTATAAACTCTTGCTCCGCTTATGTCAATTGCGTAAAATGGCCGAAGTTTGTGCCCTTAAAACCGACAAATACCACAAAAAACCGGTTCTTCTGCCATATTCATTGCGTTTTTTGATGTATCCAGCAGCTGGTAGGGCTGGTGCACATCCTCCAGCACCTCCAGCCACTGCTCCGGCCCCACGCCGTTTTCGCACAGGTAGCGCAGCAGCCGCATTATCCGGCCAAAGCTGTCTGCCGGAGCAAGTACTGTGCTGCTGCGCACCCTGCCGCCCTGCTCCCGGCGCAGCTGTGCCAGCACCCCCTGCGGGGTGGAAGCGGCACAGTATACCAGCGTACAGGCGTGCTGCAAGCCCTCCAGCTCTGAATAGGTACGGATATACCGGCAACATTCCCCATTTGTCATGATCTCTCGTTCTCCTTTCTGCTGCATTGACAACTTTCCTGTGCTTTACTATAATGATTTCAAACAGAAAAAACTGTCGAAGCATAGTAGATATATCCATTATTTTCCACTTTTGGCATTTTTGACAAACCATGCGCCATGCAGGGAGGGACACCATGTATTCTGTGACCAACAGCTTTGGCCTGAACGGGCTGCGCGGCTTTGCCGTTGCGGTGGAAGCCGATGTTTCCGGCGGGCTGCCCGCGTTTTCCATCGTCGGCCTGCCGGACTCTGCCGTGCGGGAAAGCGCCGACCGGGTGCGCGCCGCCATCAAAAACCTTGGCTTCCGTTTCCCGGACCGGCGCATTACCATCAATCTTGCCCCTGCCGATGTGCGCAAGACCGGCCCGGTGTACGACCTGCCGCTGCTTCTGGCGCTGCTGACCGCTAGCGGACAGCTGGAAGAGGTGCCCGCCGACGCTGCCTTTCTGGGCGAGCTTGCACTGGACGGCAGTCTGCGTCCGGTGTCCGGCGTGCTGCCCATGGCGCTTGCCGCTGCTGAGCACGGCATCCGGGCGCTGTACGTCCCGGCAGAGAACGCCGCCGAAGCAGCCGAAGCTTGCGCCGACACCATGACCGTCTACCCTGCCCACACCGCCCGGGAGGTGGTGGAGGCACTGAAGGGCATCCGTCCCCTCTCCCCTGCCGCTGTCATCCCTTTTGACCCGGAGGACGCATGGCGGCAGGTGCCGGATTTCGCGGACGTAATGGGGCAGTCGCTGGCACGGCGCGCCATGGTCATTGCGGCCGCAGGCGGGCACAACGTGCTTTTAACGGGTGCCCCCGGCACCGGCAAGTCCATGCTGGCAAAGCGGCTGCCGGGCATTCTGCCGCCCCTGACCCGGGAGGAAGCGGTGGAGACGACCAAAATCTACTCCATCGCCGGGCAGCTGCCGCAAGGACGCGGGCTGATCTCTGCCCGCCCCTTCCGCAGCCCGCACCACTCGGCCAGCGCTGCCGCCCTTGCCGGCGGCGGGGCACAGTTCCGTCCGGGCGAGTGCAGTCTGGCCAACTGCGGCGTGCTGTTCTTGGACGAACTGCCGGAGTTTTCCCGCGAGAGCTTAGAGGTGCTGCGCCAGCCGCTGGAGGACGGACAGATCACCGTGAGCCGCGCCGCCGGAAGTGCTACCTACCCCAGCCACTTTCAGCTGGTAGCCGCCATGAACCCCTGCAAATGCGGCTACTACGGCCACCCCACCCGCGCCTGCACCTGCTCGCCCAGTGCGGTGCGGCAGTACCGCAGCCGGGTGTCCGGCCCGCTTTTGGACCGCATCGACCTGTGCGTGGAGATGGACCCCATCGCCTTTGACGAACTGCACACCGCTGCGCCCTCCGAGAGCAGCGCCGAGCTGCGCAAGCAGGTGCTGGCTGCCCGTGCCATTCAGGCCAAACGCTACGCTGCGCCGGGCTTTAAGGGAGTGCACTGCAACGCCCAGCTGAACGCCGGACAGGTGCGGCGCATCTGCCGCATGACCCCCGGTGCCGAGCAGCTGCTGCGCAGCTCCTACGATGCACTGGGGCTTTCCGCCCGGGCGCATGACCGCATTTTGCGGGTAGCCCGCACCGTGGCCGACCTTGCCGGTAAGACCCTGCTGGACGAGGATTCCCTGCTGGAAGCACTGCAATACCGGGCACAGGAAAAACTGGACGGGTAATGCTGTTTTGAAAGTATCATACACATAAAAACGCGAACGACCGCTTTGGCCGCTCGCGTTTTTGTTTGCGCCCCTCGGGCGGTTTGCATTTTCTCTTTTCCTGCGCCGCCCGATGTGGTATACTGGAAATGCAAAATCCAAAAAATGGAAGGAATAAAAAATGAACATTCGTAAAGCCGAGGAAAAAGACATTCCCAGACTGCTTGCGCTGCTAGGGCAGGTGCTGCAGATCCATGCAGAGATCCGCCCGGATATTTTTATTCCCGGCACCACAAAATACACTGTCTGTGAGCTGGCAGAGCTTTTGCAGCAGGAGGATAAGCCCATCTACGTTGCCACAGACGAGGACGATGTGTGCATGGGCTATGCCTTCTGTCAGCTGAAGGAGCAGCCTTTCTCTACCAACATGGTGCCCTTCAAGTCGCTGTTCATTGATGACCTTTGCGTTGACAGGCAGGCACGCGGGCAGCACATTGGGGAAAGCCTGTTTGAATATGTAAAGCAGCAAGCAAAAGCGCTGGGGTGCTATGAGGTGACCCTGAACGTCTGGGCGGGGAACACTTCGGCAGAACACTTTTACGAAAAAATGGGCATGAAAACCAAGGAACGGCAGATGGAATATATCCTGTAAGCCGCGCCTTTTGCCATCATTCTGCCTGTATCTCCTCCACCAGCGGCAGATAGTCGGCGCAATGTTTCCGGTATAGCGGCTGCACCAGTTGCCGGAAGTTTTGCATTTCTTCTTCGGGCAGCGGCAGTTCCCGGCACCCGCCAGCCAATGCCGCTTTTCGGGCAGCTGTTTCCTCCTGTGCCCAGAGCTGGCGCTCATACTGCGCCGATGCCCGGGCGCACGCTTGCAGGGTCTGCCGGTATTCCTCCGGCAGTGCATCCCATGTGCGTCCGGAAACCAGCTGCACCTCCGGTACGCGGCTGTGCTCATCGGCCATGTAGTACCGTGCCACCTTGTAGTGCTCCATGGAATAGTAGGCCGGCCAGTTGTTTTCGGCGGCATCGATCTGCCCGGTCTCAAGCGCCGAGTAGACGTCGCTGTACGCCGTGGTCTCCGGCACTGCACCCAGCAGGCGGATCATGTCGATCACGATCTGCGAATCCTGCACGCGGATGGTCTTGCCCTGTAAATCGTTCAGGCTGCGCACCGGCTGACGGGCATAAAACGAGCGGGCACCCGCGTCGTACCAGCTCAGGCCTACCCGTCCCTGTGCGGTAAAGTCCTGCAAAAACTCAGCCCCGATGCTGCCGTCCAGCACGCGCCACATGTGGTCGGCATCCCGATAGAGATACGGCAGCAGCAGCACGTTGAGCCGGGGCAGATCGTCCGTGGCCACCGAGAGTGACACACGGGCAAAATCTACGCCGCCAATGGCAAGCTGCTCCCACACCTGCTGCTCTGAGCCGTACTCGCCGTTCGCTTTGACCTGAATGACCACCTTGCCCCCGGTCTGCTGCTGCACAAGGTCTGCAAAATACTGCGCGCCCTGCGTAGTGGGGTACCCGGCGGGCTGGTTGTCGGCATAGGTCAGCACATAGTCCGGTGTGGTCTGCGGCTTTGCGCCACAGCCTGCCAGCTGCAAAGCCGCAAAGCCCAGTCCGGCTAAAAAAGTTCGTCTGCGCATGATGTCTCCCTCCCTTTGCAGATAGTATAGCGCACAAGACTGCTTTTGTGCAAGAGATAGGAAAAGGCGGTGCCCGCTACAAAGCAGGTACCGCCTTTTTAGAAAAAAGAAGAATAAGAAGGGAATGTCTCAGTTACATCAGGCCCATTGCCTGCGGCAGTGCGGTAGACACTGCCGGGATAAAGGTGACCAGCAGCAGGCCGCCGATGATGGCCACATAGTACATAAGCATGTACGGCATGACCTTGGAAAGCGAGGTGCGGCCCACCTTGATGCCCACGAACAGTGCGTTGCCCACAGGCGGGGTGATGTTGCCGATGCAAAGGTTATACACGAGGATCAGACCGAACTGGATGGTGCTCATGCCAAAGCTCTGGCAGATGGGCAGGAACAGCGGGGTGAAGATGAGGATGGCCGGGGTCACATCCATAAAGGTGCCGGACACCAGCAGGATCACGTTCATGATGAGCAGGATGATGTACTTATTGCTGGTCAGGCTCAGCAGGGCTGCTGCAACCGCATCCGGGATCTGCAAAAAGGCCATGACCCAGCCCAGAATGTTGGAGACGCCTACAAGGAACACCACCATGCCGGACATCTTGGCAGAGTCCACGATGATCTTCCACAGGCTCTTCAGGTTGATGGAGCGGTAGCAGAAGGCAAGCACCAGTGCATAGACAACGGCAATGGCAGAGCCCTCGGTGGCAGAGAACACACCGCCGATGATGCCACCAATGACCACGATGATCAAGGACAGAGAAGGCAGAGCGCGCAGGGTGCAGACGCCGAGGTTTTTCCAGTCAAATTTGCCGGGGGTGCCTTTATAGCCCAGCTTGACCGCCAGCAGCACGCCCACCACGCAGCAGCACAGCGCCCAGATGATGCCGGGAATGTAACCAGCCATGAACAGCGCAGCCACAGAGGTGCCGCCGGACGCCAGAGAGTAGGTGATCAGGGCGTTGGACGGCGGGATCAGCAAACCGGAGCAGGAGGAAGCGGCGTTGGTGGCAGCGGTCACGGCGGGGTCGTAGCCCTGCTCGTCGGCACCGTCGCGGATCATGGAGCCAACAGCAGCAGCCGCAGCGGATGCAGAGCCGGAGATGGCACCGAACAGGGCGTTGGTGCCGATGTTGGTCACCAGCAGTGCGCCGGGCATCTTGCCCAGAATGGCCATGACGAAATCCACCAGACGCTTAGCGATGCCGCCCTGATTCATGATGTTGCCGGCCAGAATAAAGAACGGGATGGCGGTCAGGCTGAACTTGCTCATGCCCACAAAGGTGCGCTGGGCAGCGGTCAGCACGGCAACATTCAGGTCAATGGAAGAAAGAATGGCAGTCAGAGAGGAGACTGCAATGGCGTACGAGATGGGCACGCCGAGGAACAGCAGCACCAGCAGCACTGCCAGAATTACGAGTAACGCTTGAATTGCCACAGCTTAGTCCTCCTTGTTTTCCTTGTCAGCATCGGCAGCCATTTCGGCTTCCACCTTTGCAAAGTCTGCATCTTCCGGGGTATCCAGACAGATGGAGCCGTTGGCGATGCCGATAATGTTCAGCACGGAATACACCAGAATGATCACGCCGCAGATGGGCATGACCCAGTAGAACACGCCCACGGCAACGCCCAGCGAGGAGGTCTGCTGTCCCATAGCCAGCTGGGACACCTGAAAACCGCCGAACACCAGAATGGTCGCGGAGAAGAGGAAGGCGATGACCTCGGCAAAGATGTGGAACGCCTTGCGCATGGTGGGATTGAACCGGTCCACCAGCACGGGGATGTTCATGTGGCCGCGCTCGCCAGAGACGATGGTGGCGCCCAGCATGGTGCTCCAGCCGAACAGATAACCCACCAGCTCTTCCGACCATGTGGAGGGAGAGTTGAAGATGTAACGCACGATGACCTGATAGGTGGTCAGCACCACCATGACCGTCATGCTCAGACCTGCCAGCAGGTTAAGCACCTTGTTCAGGGTATTTCTCAGTTTTTCCATGATGTTCCTCCTCAGTCCGCAGTATGGGCAGCGTTGTGCTGCTGGATCAGGTCATAAATGGGCTGCAATTCCGGGTTTGCTTCCAGCACGGAATCGTGCAGGGGGGCCATAGCCTCCTGAAACGGTGCAGTATCCGGGTAAATAAAGTTGACGTGCTGCTCATTCTCGGCCTTATCTTTCGCCTCAGCCACAGCATCCTCCCAAGCATCCTGCTCGGTACGCTTCACAATCTGGAAGCCCTCTTCAAAGATCGCGCGCTCCTCGTCGCTGAGCTCGTTCAGGAAGGCGTAGTTTGCCACCAGCAGATCCGGCACCATCTGGTGCATATCGTAGGAGTAATACTTGCAGATATCGCCGTGACCGTTATCAGTCAGTGCCAGCTCGTTGTTCTCGGCACCGTCCAGAATACCGGCCTGCAGTGCGGTGTACACATCGCCGAAGCCCATGGGGGTAGCAGTGCCGCCCAGCAGACGCATCATTTCCACATTAGTGGGCGACTGCTGCACGCGGATCTTCAGACCCTTCAGGTCGGAGGGCTGGTTGATGGGGGTCTTGATGGTGTAGAAGTTGCGGGTACCGGCATCCAGCCACGCCACTGTTTCCAGACCGGCCTTGGAGGTGGTTTTGAAAATGGGGTCTGTCACCTCGGGGTCGTCCATGGCCTCGTGGTAGGCTTCCACGCTGGAGAACAGGTAAGGCAGATTGAAGATCTGGTATTTGGCGCTGAAGGTCTCCATAATGGCATTGGACGCCACCACAAAGTCGATAGCACCGGTCTGGGTCAGCTGCACCATTTCGGTCTGGGAGCCCAGCAGCTCGCTGGGGTACACCTCCACGCGGTACTTGTCGCCCAGCTTCTCGTTGATGTAGTTGGCAAAGGCTTCCAGTCCCAGATGATCCGGGTGGGTCTGGGACTGCACATGGCCGATGCGCACGATCTTGCGGTCGTCACCGGAGCCGGCGCCGCAGCCGGTAAGCATCATGCTGCTGGTCAGTGCCGCCGCGCCCATCAGCGACAGAAACGTTCTTCTCTTCATGAATGGCATCCTCTCTTTTCGCGTTTTTTCTATGATTTTATTTTAACAACTCGTTCATTTTTGCGAAACCGGATTATTTTGTGAAACGCAGTACGATTTTGTCTTTGTTGTATCCAAGTACAATTTTTGTGTTTTTGGGACGAAAGAAACTGGCAAAAATAAAAAGCACTCGTTCCTCTCCTGCTGACAGGCAGGAAAGAACAAGTGCTTCTTTTGTGTCAGATTTATCCTTGTACCGCTTTTTCCGCTGCGGCCATGCGGTATTCCGAAGGGGTCTGGCCGGTCAGGCGCTTGAACACCCTTGTAAAATAGTTGGCGTCGCTGTAACCCACAGCAGCACCGATGTCCTTCAGGCTCAGGCGCGGGTCCAAAATCAGCTGGCGCGCCTTGTTCACCCGGTATTCGTTCAGGTAGGCCGAAAAGTTCACCTTGAAGCACTGCTTGAACAGCTTGCAGAAGTAGGCGTCCGAGTAGCGCAGCGCAGCGGCGGCATCCTGCATGGAGATATCCTCCCCATAGTGGGCATCGATGAAGCGGCTGATCTCGGCACGGATGATGGCGGTGCGCATATCCTCATCCTCTTCCCGGCGGAGGGGCTCTGCAGGCGCAGGGGGCTGTGCCGGGCGGGCAGGCAGCGGCACCGACACCTGCCGGATGGCATCCTCCACCGCGAACACCAGTTCCTGCTCGTTGTAAGGCTTGAGCAGATAGTCCAGCGCCCGTACAGAGATTGCCTGCCGTGCATAGTCGAATTTATCAAAGCCGGTCAGGAACAGGATGGCGCAATTTTTGTCCGTTTCGCGGATGCTGCGTGCCACCTCCAGCCCAGTGAGACCCGGCATTTCAATGTCCAGCACCGCCACCTGCGGCGCTTCGCGGGCAAAAATTTCCAGCGCTTCCCTGCCGTTTTTGGCTTCATACAGGCAGATCAGGTCTCCCAGATACTTCTGCAAAGTCCGGCACAGCACCTTGCGCTCGATCAATTCATCCTCTGCCACCAGCAATTTGCACTTCACGAGAGCGTCTCCTCCTTTTCTTCCGGCTGCTGCGTCTGCGGGAGCTCAAACCGCACCACAGTACCGTGACCTGCGCGGCTGTACACCTGCATTTTACCCCCCGGATACAGCATCCCGATGCGGCGGGAAATGTTGCCAAGGCCGATGCTGCGGCCGGTCTGCTCGCTCTGGGTGATTTTGGCCTGCACAGCGTCCAGCTCCTCTTCGGTCATTCCCTTGCCGTTGTCCGCGACCGTGAGCACCAGCACCTTGCCCTGCATCCATGCCCGCAGCAGGATGCGCCCGCCTTCCTCGCGGGACTTGAGCCCGTGTGAGTAAGCGTTTTCCACCACCGGCTGCAGCATAAAGGACGGCACGAAAACCGCCGCAGGCTGCACCCGGATGCTTTTTTCAACGGTAATACGTCCATCGAACCGCATCTGCTGCAAATAAATGTAATCCTCCAGCCCGTCCAGTTCCTCCTCCAGCGTGATCTGCTGGCGCTTGGTGCGCAGGTTGTGCCGGAACAAACTGCCCAAATGCACGATCATCTGGTCGGTGGTGGCAGCGTCCTCCAGCCGCGCCATGCAGGAGATCATGTTCAGGGTGTTGAACAGAAAATGCGGGTTCACCTGACTTTTGAGTACCTCCAGCCGGGTGTGCTCCAGATCCTTTTCCAGCGCAAGGTTCCGCACCTCTTCCCGGTGCAAAGCCTGCTGGGTGGTCAGCTGCTGCGCCATGGCGTGCTTCATCTGGTTGAAGGTTCCCGTCAGCCGCCCCACCTCGTCGCTGCTTTTCACCGGAAGATCCGGGCTTGAAAGATCCCCCTCGGCAATGCTGCGGGAGGCCTGCGCCAGCCGTAGCAGCGGACGCACCACAGCGCGGCTCAGCACCCGGATGAGCAGCAGCGTCAGCATGGCTGCCGTCAGGAACAGTCCCAGATACAGCCACGGCAGATGCCGGATGTGAGCCGCCGTGCTGCTGTAAAGGGCGTTTTCCTGTTCCAGCGTGGCCTGTGTCAGACGCAGCGCATACTCGGCAAGGTAGTTTTGCAGCGCCATCACATGGTACATCTGTTCAATATAGGTATCTGCCGAGGGCGAAAGCTGCAAAAAAGCATCCCGCTCCTGCCGGTAACCCGCGTACCCCTGTAAAAGGTTCCATGTACGGGCATAGCGTTCCTCGCCGATGCGGGCATAATCGAAGGGCAGGGCCGCAAGGCTCTGCTCGGCAGCGGTGCAGGCGGCGGTATAGGCCTGTTCGGTTTCAGAAGTAGGCTGGCGCACATAGCGTGCAAAGGCTAGTGTTTCGTCCTTGAGGGCGTTTTGCACCGTGTAGCAGACGGCGTTGTCGGCCAGCAGCGTATCAAAGGAGCGTACCGTCCACTGCCCCGCCATGGTAGCGATGCCAGTGGAAAGCATTGTGACCAGCAAAATCGCGGCAAGCCATGCCGTGACCTTACGGCGCAGGGAGATGCCGCCCTGCGTGGTTTTGTTCCGTGCCATACTCTTCCCTCCTACCCTGCCGCAACTGTTTTTATAAGTATAATAATTTCCCGGGGAAAGTTCAACTGCAAAAAGCACCGGTTTCCGCAAGGAAACCCGTGCTTGAGGATAGAATTGCCACGCCACTTTCGGGGGCAGTTCAATGCTATAAAACCGCACATATTGTGGTCAAAGCCAAATGAGGCTGGCCCATAAGCGAAAAAAGCGCAACGATTTCTAACGTTAAATCGTTGCATTTATGGTCCAACAGAGCTGGACAAATCCGAACTTGTCGGGGCACGGCCCCTCCATCTTGCTTGCGCAAGACCGTTCTGTTGCTCAAAAGCCTCACTGGGGCTTTCGTTGCTTCGCAAACGCAAACTTTTTCTCCGCAATCGGCGGTCAAAGTGTCCTCAAAACGGACGGTTTGGGTGCCATCCTTGTAGTTGAACGTAATCAGCATCCGGTCATCGTACAGGAAAATGGCATTTACAAAAATTTCAATCAGTGCTTTCCGCTGTTTTTTCTGCGAAATATCGAACTTTCTAAATTTCATCAGCCAGAATCGGATGAAATCCTCATTGAAGCTGGGCTTCTTCAATTTTTCATCTGCGATTTTTACAGTCAGCTCATCTTTCTGGCTTTCCAGCGCTTCCAGACGCTCTTTCGTTGTCCGGGTGTACAAGCCGTCCTCGATCGCCTTCATCAGGTTGTCCAGCTTTTTGTTGACCTCTCGCAGTTGCTTTTCCAGCAGCGGGATCGTGGTGTTTTCCTGATTCTGGGACATCCATGACCAGTTGAACGATCTTGTCGATCACCGCATCGTCCCGAATCAGCTTCATCGTCTCCCGGACGACCAGATCTTCCAGCCAGTCCTTCTGCACGGTCTTTTTGTTGCAACCCTTGCGCCGCTTGACGTTGGCGCATCCGATTGTCAAGCACAAATCAACGACATTTCATACAATTCATACTACTATGTTGTCAGTTCACATCTCACACTGGCTAATGACCGTGCTGATTGCCGTATCATATTCCACCGGTGGATACTTATATTTTTTCAGCAAGTGTTTCACCATCTTACGCATACTCGCACAGGCAGTTTCTTTTTTCTGCAGGTCTATTACGCTCGCATTACTGAATTTCTGCGTTTCCAGCCATCTCCATTACAGCGTTCGATTGACACAGGTTGAGTTATCGGCAGATACAGCAAACACAACGGGCGGCTCTGGTAACAGAGCTGCCCGTTGTGTTCGTTTATGAAAAGGAGAACTTAGATCTCATACCACTTGATCTCGTTGGCATCCAGATGCAGAGCAAAGCTGCTGCCGTCTGTGGTGTAAACGGTGGTGTCCTGCGGCTCGTACGTGTTGTTCACCACACAATACTTGCCGTTCTTGACGTAGGCGTGCACCTCCACGTTGTAGTTGGAGCTGAACCATGTATGCAGCTGCTCCTCGCTGTGGGCGCTCCACAGGATAGCGCGGTACAGGGTGCGGCTGTTGGCAAAACTGTAAGGCACACCGCTGATGTACACGGCACGACCCTTGCCGAAGTCGTGGGCGGCCATCTGTACTTCCTTGTTCCGCTGCACCAGCACCTCGGTGCCCTCAAGGGCGTAGATGTTCTTTTTGCCCTCGCCAAAGTCCACGGGTTGGTCGGCGTCCTGCAAGATAAAGTGGTCGGGGTGCTCCTCCCAGTTGTATTTGTCGTAGTTGAGGGTGAAGCCGTTTTCTTCCTCCACGCCCAGCACGCTGGCAAGCTGGAGAATGTGGCCCTGATACGGGTGACCGGAAGGCTCACCCACGCCGATAAAGCCGCCGCCGTTCCAGACGAACTTGCGGATAGCGGAGGAGATCTCTGGGTCTTCCCACCAGATGCCGCCGGTGTGTGCGGTGTCGGCATCGCCGACATTGATAATGACATCCAACAAATCCAGCAGATGCGGGTCGTTCTTGATATCCTCAAAGCTGATAAACTTCACATCAAAGGGCGCACCGGACAGCATCTCAATGACACCGGCATAGCTATAGTTCTGCTTGTAATACAGGGCGTGATGCACCATGTGACAGCCCCAAGCCCGCATTTTACCCCAACAGTTCAGCACGGCCACTCGCTTGACACAGTAGGGTGTGGTACCCTTGATGTTCTCGTACAGTTCGCGGAACTCGTTGCAGACGCTCTCCACGTAGTCCACGAACTCCGGGAACTGCAAGGCCAGTTTCAGATAGCCGCCATAGCCGATGCGGTCGATGGGCTTGCGTAGGATAGCGCGGCGGGCTGTAACCCAGTTCTCCTTGGCTTCCCGCACCGGGTCGCCGCCCTCGTGGAAGGTGTCGGGGAAGAAGTACGGCAGGAAACGGCCCTCGGTGTACTTCACGCCCTCAATGTCAGAGATCAGGCGCAGGGTGGAGCCGTTGCCCACGCTGCCCACTACGGCATCCAGTCCGATGGTCTTGAACTCCGGCATGAAAGGTTCGGTGCCGATCCAGTGATCGCCGAGGAACATCATAGCCTCGCACCCGCACGCGTGGGTGATGTCCACCATCTCCTTGGCAAGCTTTGCCACCTCGCGGCGCTGGAAGGCCTGAAAATCCCGGAATTCCTTGCTGGGCACCCGGTACTGGTTGTTATAGTAGCCCTGATCGATGATGTACTCCGGGCGGAACTTGTAGCCCACCTCCTGCTCAAACTGGTTGAGGATATAAGGGCTGACCGAAGCAGAGTATCCATACCAGTCCACGAACTTCTCCCGCTTCAGCTCGTCGAAGATCAGGGTGAACTGGTGGAAGAAGGTGGTGTAGCGGATGACGTTAACATAGGGGTGCTCTGCAATGAACTTGCGCAGGCGCTCCATGGAATACTTGTGGGTCTTGGGCTGACGCACGTCAAAGGTGATCTGGTGCTCAAAATTCGTCCAGCCGTTGGTGGTAGCGTTGTACATATGCACCGGGTCCCAGATGAGGTAAGCCAGAAAACTGACGGTATACTCATGGAACGGTACGGCCTGTACGGTCACACTGCCGTCGGCGTAGCTCCACTGCTCCGGCGGCACGGGCTGACCGGTGGTTCGATCCATGACCTCCCACCAGCGGGTGATGTCGTCGTTGGTGTTCACCTGCATCAGCTCCGGGCTGATGCCCTTCATCAGCGGGATGGTCACGGTATCGCCGGGGGCGGTGTAGAAGCCGGTCATGATGTAGCACTGCTGCACCTCGTCCGGGTTTGCCTTTGCCCATGCGTTGTCCTTGCGGGTGGTATAGTAGGTGGAGTAGATCTTGGCGTCCGCATCCTTGAGCTGCTGCGGAAAGTCGGTGCCGTCGCAGTCGCGGATGGCATCGGCACCCCACTTTTTTAAGATCTCCAGTGTTTCGGGCACAACGTCCAAGTCTGTGGGAATGGTCACGCGCCCGGTCTTTCTTATTTCATCCATAGGAAACTCTCCTTTTGCCTCTCTTTGAATCGTAGGGGGGTCAATCGTAGGCGGCGTTATACAGCGCCAGCACAGCCAGCAGCAGCGCTACGCCCACCAGCATGATGCCAAGCCCTGCCAGCTGCCCGGTCATTTTCCAGCCGGACACCACCAGCACCAGTGCCAGTACGAACAGCACCAGCATCAGGATCATGCGCAGGGCGGGATGGTTTTTCCAATATGCTTTCATCGTCTGTCACCTTAACCTTTCAGGCCGCCCACGGTCATGCCCTGCGTCAGCTGCCGCTGCACGCAGATGTACAAAATCAGGGTGGGCAGCATCACCAGCACAAGGCCTGCGTACATGGTACCGTACTGGGCGGCGCTCTGCTGCGCCTGCATCAGGTTCAAAAGACCTACCGGCAGGGTGCGGGGTGCCTTGGTGGAGCTCATCAGGGTCATGGAGATGATATACTCGTTCCAGAAGGACAGGAAGTTGAACAGGATGATGGTGATGATGGAGGGCTTTGCCATGGGGAAGATGATGCGGGTCATGGTGGAGAAGTAGCTTGCACCGTCGATGTAGGCAGCCTCCTCAAAATCGTGGGGCAGGGTGGCAAAGTAGCCCGACAGCAGGTAGATGGTAAAGGGCAGCGCGGTGGCGGCGTATACCACCGCCAGCACCACCAGATTGTTCAGCAGAAAGCTGCTGCCGAAATGGCTTTTCAGCCACACATCGCCGTCCCGCAGCATCAAAAAGATGGGCACCACGATGTAGTTCACGTTGATGAACAGACCCGCCATGAACAGGGTGTTCAGCAGCTTGCGCCCCTTGAAGTGGAAGCGGGACAGGCAGTAGGCGGCGGGCAGGGCAACGACCAGCAGCAGTGCCAGCGCCAGCGCGGTGACGATGACCGAGTTGAGCATATATTCGCCCATTTTCGCGCCGTTCCATGCGTTGACGAAGTTCTGCCAGTAGAACCCGGCGGGCAGCGCCCAGGGGTTGCCGTAGAACTCTGCATTCTGCTTGATGGAGGCCATGAACACCCATGCCACCGGCACGATGATGGTAACGGCCAGCAGAACCAGCACAAAATAGATGAAAAACTTGTACAGACCTTCCGCAGAGCGGGAAGATTTTTCGGTGGTATTCTGCATCTTCTTCCCTCCTTAAAATTCCAGCGTATCGCGGTTGGTGACCTTGTTGACACAGGCGGACAGGGCAAACGAGAACAGGAAGATTACCACGCCGATGGCCATGCTGTAACCGTAAAGACCGGCGTCCTTCTGGCTGTACATATAGCTCAGTGCCACGTCCGATGCGCCGTTGGGCCCGCCGCTGGTCATGGCCTTGACAAAGAGGAAGGCCATGTTGATGGTGGAGATGATAAAGAAGGTGAGGGTGGTGCGGATATTCGTCCAGATAAGGGGGATGGTGATCTGGAAGAACTGGGTCAGCCGCCCGGCACCGTCCAGATTGGCGCTCTCGTACAGGCTGATGGGCACGGCAGACATGGAGGCCATGTACATGACCATGTAGTAGCCGATGGCCTGCCACACCATGGCAATGATGATGGAGGGGATGACCAGTTTTTCGCCCTTCCACAGGATGGGGTCGCTCATGTTGCGGAACAGGCCGATGATGCTGTTCAGCATGCCGTTTTCCGGCTTATAGATGGCAGAGAAGATGCCGGAGATGACGACCACCGACAGGATGTTGGGGATGTAGAAGATGATGCGGAAAAAGTTCTGGCCTTTGATCTTCTCCCGGGTGAGGATGGCGGCAAATACCAGTGCAAAGGCGAAGGTGATCAGGGTGACCGTTACCACCAGCAGGATCATATTCTGCATGGAACGGATGAACTGGGCGTCCCGCAGCAGATGCTGGAAGTTTTTAAGCCCCACAAAGGTCTCGTTGGGAGAATAGGCACCCCGCTCATACAAACTCATGCGGAACACGTTGAGGGTGGGCAGGATCATAAAGAGGAAAAACAGGATGGTAGCCGGTGCCACACAGAGGAATACGAACCGTTTGCGGCTTTTATCCGTTCTCATAGGGGATTGACCGCTCCTTTCTTGATGGTACTGTACAGCCCAAAAAAGCGGAGGCGGTAAAAACCGCCCCCGCTGGGCAGGGCTTAATTACTCGATGATGTTGGCGCGCATCTGGTCGCTGGCGGACTTGATGCCGTCGATCCACTGCTGCTCGGTCATGCTGCCGGACACCAGAGAGTTGACGGGGTCGAAGAACACGGTGCGCACTTCCACGCCGGGGATGGCGCTGAAGGCTGCAAAGTTGCCCATGGCGGCCTTTGCGCCGTTGTCGTAGATGGAGTAGAACATCTTGTTGTCGCCTTCCAGACTGTCGGCGATGCCCAGCACAGGCTGGATAGCGCCGCTCTCGGCAAACAGCTTGCAGGCTTCGTCGCTGTACAGGTAAGCCACGAACTGCTTGGCTGCATCCAGATGCTCAGCACCCGCCGGGATCCATGCCTGCTCGAACCAGGTGTAGCTGTAGCTGTCGCCGCCGGCCTTGACAGCGGGCAGGGCGGTCATGCCCCACTCAAAGCCGTCTGCACGGGGAGCCTCGGCCATCTCGCCCACGATCCAGGTGCCGTTGGGCATAAACAGGGCCTTGTTGTCCAGCACCAGCTGCTGGTTCTGGGTAAAGTCCTGATCGTTGGCCTGTGCGGGGGTGATGGGGTTGGTGTAGGAGGCCAGCTTTGCCACGATATCAAAGCAGGTCTTTGCCTCGGGGGTATCCCAGATGCCCTCGGTATAGTGGGTGGCCTTGTTGAAGAACTCGGGGCCGCCTGCTGCGTACATCAGGGCATAGAAGAAAGCGTCGAAGTAGCCGGTGGTGGGGTAGGTGAACAGGTAGGTGCCCTCAGCGGCAGCCTTGTCGCCCAGCTCCCACATCTCGTCCCAGGTGGTGGGCACATCCCAGCCCTTTTCCTTCAGGAAACCGGCGTTGTAGAACAGGCCGCAGGGGCTGTAGAACATGGGAGCCAGATAGGTTTTGCCGTCACCGTAGGGGTTGGTCAGGGAGGTGTCGGTAAAGCCGCCGGCGATCTTCTCGCTCACCTTCTTGCTCTCGCCGGGCACGGTCATGCTCAGCACATCGGTGATGTCGGCGATCAGATTGCCCTTGATGAACTGCTCGGTCAGGGCAGCTTCACGGCCGGTGGCCAGATGGACCACGTCGGGGTAGTCACCGCCCTGCATGGAGGGGCCGATGACGTCCTCCAGCTTCTTGTCGGTGGTCAGGTCTACCTTGATGCCGGTCTGGGCGGTAAAGGCCTCAGTGACCTTTTTCCACATCTCAGCGCCGTAGCCGGTCTCGATGGCAGCAACCTTGATGGTGACGTCCGCAGCCACTGCGGAAGAAGCAGCGGCAGAAGATGCCGTGCTGGACGCGGTGGAGCTGGAAGCACCACCACAGGCAGCCAGGCTCAGTGCAGCGGCACCCACGCCAGCTGCTTTCAGAAAATTGCGACGAGAAATGCGTTTCATAGTGTATCCTCCATCATAAAATTCCGTTCAAAACACAGCCGGGGCAAACAGGCTTCGTCCGAGAGGGCTGTGTGTTTTTCTGCCTCCAATATAAATTCTTTCGCTTCCTTGCTCAAGAGGTTTGTTGTTTCATTTTTTATAGATGTTGCTTTCTGAAAAATTCTTCCAGCAAAAGTGCTAAAAATCTTTTAAAAGTTTCAGCACAATCCCCAACATGTAACTGTTTTGACATATTTCGAAGGGACTCGAGAAACAAAAATATAAAAATTAGCCTAAAATCAGGGCTTGCATTTTTTCTTCATTGCCTCTATAATAAGAAAAAACGTACGAAGCAACGCATCGTTTTTAGACTCGTATTTTTAGTATCTTGCTTTTATTTTTATGTTTTTTGTTCTTCGCCTCAAAAGGAGCCATTTATGAGTACCGAGCGATTTGATATCCGCCATGCTCCCGCTCCACGGGAATCCTTCCGGCTGCTGTACATCAGCAAAAGCAAATTTGGCGGCGATTGGAACAGCACTGCCCACACCCATTCCTGCACAGAGCTGTTCTACTGTCTGAGCGGAGAAGGTCAGTTTTATTTAAGCGGTCAGCTTTATCCGGTCAAACCGGATGATATGATTATCGTCAATCCGCAGGTAGAGCATACCGAGCTTAGCCTGAACGCCTCGCCCTTGGAGTATATCGTGCTGGGCGTTGCCAGCATGGAGTTTTTGTTCAGCAAGGCGGATACGAACTACGCCATCTTCAATTGCCGGGAGAACCGGGAGCGGATGGTCACATTGCTGCACATGCTGCTGGCCGAGGCCGACCGCAGCTTAGACGGCTGCGAGACCGTTTGTCAGGACCTGCTGGAGGTACTGCTGATCTGGCTGGTGCGCTGCACCACCATTTCGCTGCAGCTGGAGGAGGCTGCCCCGACCGAGAACCGGGAGTGCGCCGAGATCAAGCGGTATCTGGACACCAACTACCGCGAGGATATCTCGCTGGACCTGTTGGCAGAGCTTGCCCACCTGAACAAATACTATCTGGCCCACACCTTCCAGCGGGAGTACGGCATTTCCCCCATTACTTACCTGAACCGCCGCCGCATTGAGGAGAGCAAGCATATGCTGGGCAACACCAGCTACAGTCTGGCGCAGATCAGCGAGCTGATGGGCTTTTCCTCCCCCAGCTATTTCTCCCAGTGCTTCCGCAAGGCGGAGGGCATGACCCCCAACGAATACCGCCGTCAGACGCGGCAGGGAAAACGCCCCGCCCCGACAAAACGGCATGAAGTATAACGAAAACGAGGAATTTATGATGAAATCCGTTACCCTTTCTCTGCTCCAGTCTGCTGCAAATGCCTTTGATTTTGGCGGGCCTGTGCTCTGCGATGCTCACCACTATGGTGAGGGGCATATCAACGACACCTTTGTGGTCTGGCGGGAAGATCATTCCAAACGCTTTATTTTGCAGCGCATCAACACAGATACCTTTACTAACCCGGTGGGCCTGATGGAGAATATCTGCGGCGTGACCCGGCATCTGCGGGCGAAAATTCTTGCCGAGGGCGGCAACCCAGCACGGGAAACGCTGAATGTCATCCCAACTTTGTCGGGGTCGACTTGCTATCTGGATGCAGACGGCGGCGCATGGCGTGCCTACGACTTTGTAGAAGATACCATCTGTTTGCAGCAGGTCGGCAGCGAAACCGACTTCCGCACCGTGGCCGAGACACTGGGCAAATTCCAGAACCAGCTGGAGGATTACCCGGCCTCCACCCTCCACGAAACCATCGCCCGCTTCCACGACACGCCCAACCGCTATGCCAATTTTGAAAAAGCCCTCGCCGCCGATGCACTGGGCCGGGCAAAAAATATCACATCGGAAATCGAATTTATCCATGCGAGGGAGCAGGACTGCCATGTCCTGCTGGATCAGCTGGCAGCTGGCGAAATTCCTCTGCGCGTCACCCACAATGACACCAAGATCAACAATGTCCTCATCGATGCCGCTACCGGAAAAGGCATCTGTGTCATTGACCTCGACACCGTGATGCCGGGACTTTCGGCCTACGACTTCGGCGATTCCATCCGCACCGGTGCCAACGACTGCGCTGAGGACGAACCTGACCAGAGCAAAGTCCATTTTGACCTGCATCTGTACGAAGTGTTCGCCAAAGGGTATCTCTCCACTGCCGGGGCATCCATGAGCATGGCAGAAAAAAAGAGCCTTGCATGGGGTGCAAGGCTCATGACGCTGGAATGCGGCATCCGTTTTCTGACTGACTATCTAGAGGGCGACCATTATTTCCATATTGCTCGCCCGGATCACAACCTCGACCGCGCCCGCACCCAGTTCACACTGGTGCGGCAGATGGAAGAGGTTTTCGATCAGATGCTGGAAATCGTCTGCCCGGACAATCACTGATTTCGCAATCTCCTCCATTCGGATACAGCAAGAAGCATGGACGCCCTCCTTTTCGGGGGCGTCCATGCTTCTTTTTACAGCTTATCGCTATTGTCTGTGGCTTTTGGCAGGGTGCGTCCGGGTGGACGCACCCTGTTTTTTACTATGCTTCATCATTTTCTGCGCGCAGCATCCGGTATCCGACACCAACATGGGTCTGAATCAGATGCGGCGCATCCGGGTATCGTTCCAATTTTTTGCGCAGGGATGCCATGTAAACTCGCAAGGAAGCAATGTCATTTTCCTGCGTACTGCCCCATACTTTCTGCGTGAGGGAGGTATGCGTCAGCACTTTGCCCACATTATGCGCCAGCACACACAGCAGCTTGTACTCGATGGGGGTCAAATGCAATTCATTCTCGCTCAGCCAGACGCAGCCTGCCGAGAAGTCGATTTTCAAAGGACCATTGACAAAAACCGGACTGTTTATGCCGTCAGAAGCCAGCAGATTCAATCGGCGCTGCGTTACACGCAGTCTTGCCAGCAGCTCATCCACGGAAAACGGCTTTGTCAGATAATCGTCTGCGCCGTTGTCCAGTGCTTCGATCTTATCAGAATCTTCGCTCCGGGCACTCAGGACGATGATGGGCAGGTTCGACCATGTGCGGACGCTGCGGATGACCTCGATGCCGTCTATATCGGGCAGCCCAAGATCCAGCAGCATGATGTCCGGGTTGTGGCTGGTCGTCATCATGATCGCCGTTTCCCCGTTGGAAGCAGTCAGATATTTATAGCCGTGGGTTTTCAGGGTCGTTGTGATCAGACACCGTACAGGAACATCATCCTCTACGACCAGAATGGACGGCTTATTCATGAATATTCACCTCACTTTGCGGCAATGCAAAGGAAAAGACACTGCCATTGGGAATGTTGTCACGCAGGGTCAATGTTCCGCCGTGAGCCGTCAGGATCGCACGGCAGAGGGGCAAGCCCAGTCCAAGGCTGCGGTGGCTGTCTGCGATGCGGCTCTGCCCGGTATAAAACATCTCGAACACCTGTGCTTTTGCGCGATCCGGAATGCCAAGACCGTTATCTGCAACTTCCACTACGACCTGATGGTCTTTCTGGTAAGCCGAAATCTGAATAACCGAGCCCACGGGGGTATATTTGATGGCGTTATCCACCAGATTGACAACGACCTGCATGATCAGCCGTGCATCCACATTGACCAAGAGGATCTCGTCCCCATACTGTGTTGTGATGGTGTGTTCGCAGCTTTTCCGGTTGACATGATGCAGTGCTTCTTCGATCATTTCGTCCATCAGCTGCGGCGAGATCTGCAGATTCATCCGTCCATCTTCAATGCGGGTGATGGAAAGCAGATTTTCCACCAGACCGATCAGCCATTGTGCATCATCAAAAATATCGGTGCAGATCTTGTTCCGGGTCTCTGTATCCAGCGTTTCTCCGTTAAAAAGCAGATTGCTGGCATTGCCGGAAATGGAGGTCAGCGGGGTGCGCAGATCATGGGAGATCGTGCGCAGCAGGTTTGCCCGCAGTTCTTCATTCCTTGCCTGCAATGCAGCTTGCTCTTTTTCCAACGCATTTCTGCGGTTTTCGATGGCCAGCGCACCTTCGCCCAGAATGGAAAGCAGCACACTGTTTTCAAAGGCATCCAGCGGTTTTTCGGACAGATTGATCCCGATCACTCCAAACACGCCACCTCCGGTCCGAAGCGCAAGATAAAGTCCCTTTGCATCCGGGTAGCTATCCGTGCCTGCGCCGGAACGCTTTTTGTTGGCAAACGTCCAGTTTGCTGCATCCCGTTCTTCCGGTGCAGAAAAGATGTTACACGGCACTTCCCCATCAATCCCAAAAACCTGTTCTGACCCAAGATCTCCGTTTTGTTCCGGGTAGACGATCAAACTCCGGTTCAGCAGCTTCATCAACTGGGACGCTGTCTGAGAGAGGATTTCTTCCTCGCTTTTTGCTCTCTGTAAAAGCTGATTTGTATCAAACAGTATTTTTGTACGGAACGCTGCCTGCGCAGACATTTTTGCATGGTCTTTCAGCCGCGTTGTCAGGGCGCAGGTAATGATTGCAGAGGTCAGCATCAGGGCAAATGTGACCTGATAACCGGGATCATACGCATGGAATGTCAGGTATGGCTCGGTCATGAAGAAATTGTACAATGCTACACTGGCAACGGACCCCAGCACACCGCAGGTGTAGCCGCTGGTACACAATGCGGTGAACAGCACCCCCAGCATATAGAGCATAATAATATTATAGCGTGCAAAGTCCAGTTGTAAGAAAAAGAAGCCGATGAGCGTGATGCAGCTCAGGATGCCTGCGGTGATCAGCAGATCACGGACAGACGGCAGAAGCGGACGGGTGAACAGCTTCCGTCCTGAACCGTAGCCGTTCTCTGCAGAAGCATCTGGGATGATATAAATATCCAGATTAGGCGCAGTCATCGTCAATTTTTCAGTCAGTGACGGTCCACTCCAGAAATGGCGGCGATGTACGCTGGAGCGCCCCAGCACGATTTTTGTAATGCCGGAGATGCGGGCAAACTCTGCGATCTGCTGCGGAATGTCATCCCCGTAGATCGTAGAAATGTCGGCACCTGCCTGCTCTGCCATACGAATGTGCTGCTGCAAGCGCCGACAGTCTTCTTTTCCCATCTGATCCGAGTCAGGCGTCCGGACATACAGAGCTGTAAAGGTCCCTCCAAACGCCTTTGCCATCGTTGCCGCCGTCCGCACGATCTTTGCATTGGAGGGAGAGGACGACAGACACGCCAGAATATGTTCAGTGGGTGGGTCATTCTGATTCATAAAGATCACCTGCCTTGCCCACAGTATAGCACAATTTGATGGTCACGACCACCAGCCACGTCTTTTTCCTTCCTGTCGAAGGATCTCCTTCCGCATGTGATCCAGCGCATCTGCTGCCCAAAAACCACTCAACATGACTCCAAGAACCATCAATAACAAAGCGACATCCATACGATCCGTCCTATCTTTTCAGAGCCGGAAACACTTCTGGATCGATGCGTATTTCCCCAAAACCAGCATACTTTCATCCCGGCACAGCTGCGTATCCGGCGTAATGCTCATATCGAGCTTTCCGTCTTTTTTCAGTGCAAGAATGTTGATGTTATACTTTTTTCGAATATTGATCTCGCCGATCGTGCGATTCGTCCATTCCGGCGGAATAGTCACTTCCATGATGGCGTGGTCGTCCTGCAGCTCGATATAATCCAGAATGTGTTCGGAGCTGTATCGGATCGCTGCCCACTTTGCCAGCTGCTTTTCCGGGTAGACCACTTCATCCGCACCGTTGCGCAGCAGAAACTTGGCTTGTACATCCCGCTCTGCACGCGAGACCACAAGCTTTGCGCCCAGCTCCTTGAGCAGTGATGTCGTTTCCAGCGAGCTTTGAAAATTACCGCCGATGGTTACGATACACACATCAAAATTGCCAACGCCAAGGGAACGCAGAAAGTATTCGCTGGTGCTGTCACCGATCTGTGCATTCGTCACATAGGAAAGCACAGCGTTCACGCGGTCCTCATTGCTGTCAATCGCCATGACCTGATGACCCAGCTCATTCAGTTCCTGCGCAATATGGCGGCCAAAACGGCCAAGCCCAATCAAAAGAATCGATTTCATACTTGTCTCCTTTATCCGATTGCAATCTTCTCCTGCGGCAGACGAGAGTGGGCAGGGCTGCTGCCAAATGCCGCATAGATCAACGTCAATCCGCCAACACGTCCCAAAAACATCAGTGCGATCAGCACCCCCTGCGAAAGGATGCCCAACTGCGGCGTGATACCCAATGTCAGACCTACCGTTGCCACAGCCGAAGCAGTCTCATACAAACAGACTGACATCGGCAGCTGCTCTGCCGCAGCAATGACAAAGGCTCCGAGGAAGAACAGCGTCAAATACATCCCTGCAATCGTGGCAGCATTCTTGACCGCAGAACTATCTATGCGCCGCCCGAAAAATTCGGCATCTTCTCTGCGGCGGAAGGTCGCCCACATATTGGCCAGCAGAACGGCAAATGTTGTGGTTTTCATGCCGCCTGCCGTAGAGCCGGGCGAACCGCCCAACAGCATCAGAACCACCATCAATGCCTGTGAAGTGCTGCCCATCGCAGCAAGATCGGCGGTGTTAAAGCCGGCAGTACGGGGGGTAACGGATTGGAACATCGACAACAAAATGCGCTGCCGGGCAGAGCCTGCCGTGAACTCGAAGCAATAAAAGTACAGCGCCGGCAGTACCAGAAGAAACGCCGTTGTGACAAGGATCACCTTGCTCTGCATCCGATAGCGGTGAAAATCAAGGCGGTATGTACAAATGTCCTCCCATGTCAGAAAGCCAAGGCCGCCAAAGACGATCAGGGCCGCGATCACTGTGGTAAGCAATGGGTTTCCTGCATACCGTGTCAGCGAAACAAATTTTGCCCCCTCTGTTCCCAGCAGGTCAAAGCCGGCATTGCAGAACGCCGAAATGGAATGAAACAGTGCATACCAGATCCCGCGCAAACCATAATCGGCGCAAAATGTCGGCAGCAGCAGTGCCGCACCGGCCAATTCAAACAGGGCGGTGATCCGCAGAATAAAGCCTGTCAGCCGCACGATGCCGCCCATCTGCGGGGCAGCCGTAGCTTCCTGCATCGTGCTGCGCTGCTTGAGGGAGATCTTTCGCCCGGAAAGCAACGCAAAGGCAGCGCCCACTGTAATGACGCCCAGTCCTCCGATCTGGATCAGAAGAAGAATTACGCTCTGCCCGAATGCCGACCAGTAGCTGCCGGTATCCTGTACCACAAGTCCGGTCACACAAAGGGCGGAAGTAGAGGTAAATAATGCCTCATGGAACGGTGTAACGCACCGCTGCTGTGCAGCGATCGGAAGCATCAGAAGCAATGCGCCCACCAGATCAACTGCCGCAAACCCTGCAATAATGACCTGAAAAGAAGAAAAACGGTGCTGCCTGTAACGAGGATATTGAATCATAAAAGCTCCTTTACCTATCCGTGTGCATAAAGATTAGCATGGAATAAATAAAAGAGCCGTAAAGAAAATTGTAGAAGTATAAAGATTCCATTAAAATTGATCGGGCAACAC
>OBRJ01000037.1_pt1 | contig 133914 bp, 118 predicted proteins | sample 1494831 | NCBI WGS metagenome assembly OBRJ01 (sample SAMEA3360658, study PRJEB22359) | human gut metagenome | biome: ENVO:urban biome; feature: ENVO:human-associated habitat; material: ENVO:feces | place: Bangladesh | collected 2011
TCTCCAGTTCCTTCGACTTTCCAGCGGTAGCGATAATGAATGCACCTCCAAACAAAATCCATAGTGTTGCAATATTTGGCATAGAAAACGCGGCCGCCCATATTCTGGACAGCCGCGCGAAATTTCACACAAAGCCGCAGCATTTTCAAAGGAATAAGCTGCTGTTTCGGGTATAGCCCGGGGACATCCTCCCGCAAGGCGAGCGCGGCACAGGCCGTAGCTGCTTTCTTTACCCGGCTATTCTACCACGCTTTATCTGCCCTGTCAAGCACTTTTTATGCGTTCTTTGGAAAAAATATGACTTTTCCCTTTTACGCCTCGATCAGTTTGCCCAGTGCAAAGGAATAGATGCCCTTATAGGTCACCTTTTTAGGGGCAAAGCGCTTTTCGATGGCAATGGCGTAGAGGTTCAACTGGGCGCGGTAGGCACACAAAAAGTCGCTCTCGGCCTTGCGGCGGTCGGTCTTGTAGTCCAGCAGTTCCAGATGATCCGGGTACACCAGCACAAGGTCGGCGATGCCCTGCACCAGCACCTGCGCGTCTGCGGCAGCGGGCAGTTCCTCGTGTCCCTGCGCCGCCAGCACCGCACCGGCGGGCAGCGCGGTGATAAAGGGCAGCTCCCGCAGCACCTGCTCGGCGGCGCAGATCTTTGCAAAGGCTTCGCTTTCCACAAAACGGCGGATGCACACCGCATCCAGCTTTTCCGCGATCTCCGGGGCGGTCAGCTGCAATGCCACCTGACGGTCCCGCTCTGCCGGGATGGCCTTGTCCAGCGTGCCCGCAGCCTTGGCCGCAGCCAGCCGGGCAAAGTCCGCGTGCTCCAAAAAGGCGTGCAGCGCCGTGCCCATCTCGGCGGCTGTCAGGCCGTCCTTGGAAAGGAAGCCCGGGCGCTCCAGCGTGGTCTGTTCGGCCTTGTGCACGATGCTGGTCACGCTGACCTTGGCGGGCACCTGTGCAAGCGCTGCCGCCGGGTACTGCCACGCAAAGTTCTGCCGCAGCGTTTCAACCAAGGCCGAGTCCGTTTCCGGCGTTTCGTCCGGCGTGGCTGCATCCGGTTCCTCGGACAGCTGTACGGCATCGTCGCACACTTTGATTGCCATCGTACTTTCGGTCTGCACAAATAGCAGCTCCCGGTTGCCGGAAAGCTGCCGCAGCACCCCGCCGTCCGGGTGCACCAGCAGCGCCGCCCGTAGCCAGTCGGCAAAGCTGTTGGCCTGCTGATGCAGCGTGGCTCCCGCCCCGGCAGCCAGAAAAGCCGCTGCCTTGGCAAAGGGCTTTGCGCTCTTGCCGCTGCTCAGAGGTACGGTGAGGATGAGCTTATCCTGTGCACGGGTGAGCGCCACATACAAAAGGCGCATCTGCTCGCTGCGCAGTTCCTTAGCGTGGACATTAGCCAGCGCGGTGTAGGCGGCGGTCTTGTAAGCGCCCTCGCCGTTTTCCGGGCGCAGCCGCAGCCCGGCACCGTAGCTGCGGTGCACCAGCACCGGCTGACGGATATCCGAAGCGTTGAACTTGCGGGCTGTATCCCCCACGAACACCACCGGGAACTGCAAGCCCTTGGAGCGGTGGATGGTCATAATGGACACGCACCCCGGGTGCACCCCGCTGGGCACAGTGTCCTGTCCGGTGCTGCCGGCCTGCGCAGCGGCATCAATGGCGCGCACCAGCGCCGAGATGCCGCCTGTACCGGAAGTGGCGCAGAAGGAGGCAAAGCGGCGGGCATCCTCCCGGCGGCGGGCACCGTTTTCCAGCACGCCCAGCGCCGCCAGATAACCGGTAGAGGCAAAGATCTCTTCCAGCAGCTGCTCCGCCGGGGCGCTGCGCGCCATCTGCCGCAGGGCGGTGAGGTGGGCGTAGAAGTCCTTCACCTTCTCGGTAAAGGGATCATCTGCCGGTTCCTCCAGCGCCAGCAGCAGTGCGCCGTACAGGCTGATGCGGGCAGTTTTTTTGTCCGGCTCGGCCTGTACCTGACGGCTGCGGGCGCGCAGCCGCACAAGGTCATCCTCCGTAAAGCCGAACATGGGGCCCAGCATGGCGGCGGCCAGATAGATATCCTGCGAGGGGTCGTCGATGACCTTGAGCAGGGCGATGAGAGGGCGGATGTGGGGCGCAAGCATCAGGTTCTCCCGGGCATCGGCGTATACCGGGATACCCCGGGCGGTCAGTGCCTCCACGTAGGCCGGAAACTCGGTGCGTGCCGCCAGCAGAATGCAACAGTCCTCGTACCGCACCGGGCGGGTAGTGCTGCCCTCCCGCACCGGCTCTCCGGCAGAAACCAGCTGCGCGATGCGTTCCGCGATCCAGCCTGCATCGGTTTCCGTCTCATCGTCCGGCAAAAACTGCACCTCCACGCTGCCCTGATATTCCCCGGGTGCGCCGCAGACCAGACGCTGCCCGTCTCCGTAGGCGGTATCGCCCAGCTCCGGGGTCATGAGCTGCTCAAAGAGATAGTTGATGCCCGCCACCACCTGCGGTGCGGAGCGGAAGTTTGCATCCAGCGCCAGCAGGGCGTCCGTGCCCGGGGTGCCCTCCGGCGGGCGGGGACGGGCTTTTGTGCCCGGCAACAGCGGCCAGCTGTCCAGCTTTTGCCGGAAGATGCCGGGCTCTGCCTGCCGGAAGCGGTAGATGCTCTGCTTCAAATCGCCCACAAGGAAAAGGTTATCTCCCGCCGGGGTGGCAAGGCAGCGGTAAAGGGCATCCTGCAAGGCGTTCGTGTCCTGATATTCGTCCACCATCACGGCGGCGTAGTCCTGACGGATGTTCTCACACAAGGGGGTGGGCGTGCCCTCCGGGGTGCGCAGCAGCCGCAGGGCAAGGTGCTCAAAATCGCTGAATTCCAGCAGCTTGCGCTCCCTTTTTCTGGCCGTGAACCGGGCATCGAAGTCCCGCACGGCGGCAAACAGTGCCCGCAGCCGGGGCAGGGTGATCTGCCGGTCGGTCTCGGCTTCGGCCTCGGAGCAGCAGATGAGCTGGGTCATCTGCTCGAACAGGGCGGCGGCTTCGTCCGAGCGGGTCTTGATCTCGGCCTTGTGGTCGCCGCCCAGACGCTTTTTCATGCCTTTCAGCCCGGGGGCTTCCTCCATGCCCAGCACATAGGGGGTGAGCAAGTCGTACAGTGGGTCCCACTGCCCGGCAGCAGCCAGCTGCTCTGCCTGTGCAAAGAGGGCGGCGGCTTTTTCCAGCCTTGTACCGGCTTCCTCGTATTTTTCCGCTACCGTGGCCTGTGCCTTTGCCCGGGCAGCGGGGGTCTTTTTCTCCTCGGCAGCTGCCAGTTCCTGATCAAAATCCGCATGGCAGTCGGCCAGCGCTGCCGTCAGCAGCTCCCGCGCAGCCTTGGCGCAGCGGGCAGCTTCGGCCAGAAGCAGATCATGCCAGCAGGTGGCGGCAAAGCCGTTTTCCTGCTCGTAAGGCGCAAGAAATTCGTCCAGCTTGCGGTCATAATCCGGCAGCGCCCGCAAAAAATCGTAGATCTGCAAAATGGCATCGCCAGCGGGCTTATCCGTGCGTCCCTTGCCGTACAGGTCTGCAAAGGCGCAGAAATCCGGGTCGCGGTAGGCGTTTTCCAGCGTTTCAGCCAACGCCGCGCCCCGCAGCAGCTGCACCGTACCGGGGTCTGCCGGGGCAAAATCCGGCGGGATATCCAGCGCCTGAAAATGCTTGTGCAGCAGGTTCAGACAAAAAGCATCAATGGTGCAGATGGGCGCGCGCTGCAAAAGCATCCGCTGACGGCGCAGCATGGCGTTGCCGGGCTGCAGCTGGCTGCGGTGCAGCAGCGCCTGCCCGATGCGGGCACGCAGCTCTGCCGCCGCAGCATTGGTAAAGGTGACGATGAGCAGCCGGTCGGCGTTGACCGGCTGCTCCGGGTCGGTGATCAATTGCACCGCACGCTCGGTCAGCACGGCAGTCTTGCCGCTGCCTGCGGCTGCGCTTACCAGCAGCGCACCGCCCCGGTCTGCAATGGCGGCCTGCTGCGCCGGGGTCCATTTGGGTCCGCTCACGGCTGTTCCTCCTTTTCTTCGGGTTCTTCCTTGGGTTCAAAGGGCTTTGCGGGGGCTTCCAGCGCACGCTCGTGCACCCCGGTCTCGTGGCAGCAGATAAAGCTGTAATCGCACCAAGTACAGGGGCTTTTGCTGCTGCTCACCACCAGCGGCTCGGCGTCGATCTGTCCACCGTAGAGCTGTTCGCCCATCTGGGTGACAAGGTCGTCCAGATGCAGCTGGATGCGGCTGAGCTTGGCGCTGTCCGCCCGTTTATCTTTCTGGTAGGGGCTGGGTGCGCCGTTGCGGTAGCCGAAAGGCAGGTACTTGCCCGTTTCGTCCGCATCCATTGCGTCAAAGATCTTCTGCTCGTCCCGCACAAGGCCGTCCAGCTGGTACTCCACCGCCCGGGCAGCCTGCCCGCGGGGCAGGGTCTGGGGAGCGGGGTCGGCCAGCAGATACAACACGCCCGCCGGCTGCGCACCGGTAAAGCGCCCGCCCGCATCCCGGGTCAGGCTGAACAGATACAGCAGCATCTGACAGTCCAGCCCGCAGTAGACCTCTTTTAAGTCCAGCTTTTTGCTGCCGGTCTTGTAGTCCACCACCCGCACCCAGCGGGTGCCGTCGTCCTCGATCCACTCGTCTGCGCGATCCACCGTGCCCACCAGCTGCACCGTGCGCCCGTCCGACAGGCGGTACACCTGTCCGGGCACGGCATCCTCGCCGCGTCCTATTTTCAGCTCACAGGCCACGGGCTTGAATCGGGACTGGTTCTGCTCGTCCCGCAGATAGCACAACAGGCTGGTCATGCTCTTTTTCAGCCGGGAGAGCAGGTAGGCAAAGCGTGCGGTATCCTCCGGCAGATAGCGCCGCGCGTACTCGTCCACCAGCGCGGCGGCAAGGTCGGTCATGGCGGCGTCATCCAGTTCCAAGAAGGGGCGCAGCCCGGCACAGGGGTTGTCTGCCCCGGGGTGAGGGTCCAGCGCCATCTGCAAGACCCAGTGCATCAGGGTACCGCTCTGGTCTGCCGAAAGCTCCGCACGGCGGCGGGGTTTGAGCCCCAGCACATACTGCAAAAAGTAGCCGTAGCGGCAGGTATAGTATTTTTCCAGCTGGCTGGGCGAGATGTGCAGCCGCCTGCCAAGCAGCGCTTCCAGCGTGGGCAGATCCTGCACCTGCCGGGGCGGGTCCTGCTCCATGCGCTGCAACAGTGCCAGCCCCCGGGGTGCCTGCACCCCCTCGCCGGGGGCGCGCAGCGCCTCGGTCAGGCTGGCGCGCTCCAGCTCGGTCAGCGGCCAGCCGCCGCCCAGCACGTCTAAGCCGTCTGCGGGGGTGGCGGCAAGGTCAATGAGTTCCAGCTGCGGCGCGGCGGGCTGCAATGCTTCCACGATGGGTTCCAGCGCAGCGCACAGGGTCTGCCCCTGCCCCTTCGGCCAGCTCATCCACAGCCCCTTTGCCGGGGCAGTAAGGGCTTTGTAGAAACAGACCTGCTCGCGCACCACGCGGTTCTCAAAGCAGTCCGGCAGGTCGATCTGTTTTGCCATCAGCAGGTCACGGTCGGCATGGGTCAGCAAGCCGCTTTCTGCGGGAGTAGAGGGAAATTCCCCCTCTGCCAGCCCCAGCACGAACACATAATCCGGTGCATCCAGACGCATTTTGCCGGCACTTGCCAGCACCACCGCATCCAGCGTCTGCGGGATGTGCCCAAGGTCGGAGGAACGCAGCAGCAGGCTGAAAAGATCCTCGTACTCCGGCACAGTGATGCCCTGACTGCCCAGCAGCCGCGCCATCTCGTCCAGCAGCTGCATCACCACGTTCCACTCGCGGGCGGCTTCCTCTGCCGCCGGGATGCCCCGGGCGGCGCGGATATCCTCCACCTGCGCGGCTTGCTGTCCCTCTGCGCCCAGTTCCTTCAGGCAGAAATACAGCGCCCGGCTGATCTGCTCGGCGTTGGCCCTGCGCACCTTGCTGCGCAGGGTATCCACTGCCGTCACCAGCTTTTTGCGGGCGTTTTCGGCGCGGGTCAGGTTCAGCGTATCTTCCTCGGTCAGCTCGGCATCGCCGAAGCCCCGGGGGCTTTTGGTAAATTCTGCCCGCCACGCCGCAGCATTGGGCGACCACGTGTAGGCATAGTTTTCCAGTGCACAGACTTCCGGCTCGGTCAGGTCGCACAGGCCGGTCTTGGCCAGCACGGTCAGCTGCTCGGTCATGTCCGCACCCCGCAGCAGCGCCAGCAGTGCCCGCACCGCCGTGGCGGGGGCGCTGAACTCCGGGGTGGTGGGCTCGTCGCAGTACAGAGGGATCTCTGCCATGCGGAACTCGTACCGCACCGCAGCCCGGTACAGGCTGATATCGCGGCAGACCACCGCGATTTTTCCGCAGCACACGCCCTGCCGCATCAGGCGGCGGATGGCGGCTGCGGCACAGCGGGCTTCCTCCTCCCGGCTGGCGGCGGCAAACAGCCGCAGCTCCGGGGCGCTTTCCGGCGGGGTGCAGCTGCCGGTCTCCAGCAGCTCAGTCAACGCGGCAAGTCCCGGGGCGTCTTTGTGGCGCAGGTCCCGCCGCAGCAGCTCCGGCGCTGCCACCTGTGCGCCGTTTTTACGCGCCAGCTGGCGCAGCTGCGCCGCCACCTGCTTTGCACCGGAGAACAGCTCCAGATCCCCGGGCTGCATAGGTGCGCCGTCCTCGCACAGCGCCACCGTCACGGCGGGCAGCGCGGCCAGCATGGCACCCATCAGCCGCTTTTTGGGCGCGTTGAAGGTGTCAAACTCGTCAATGAACACCTCGCGCTCGCGCAGAAAATCCGGCAGCTCGTCCCGGGCAAGCGCGGCTTCCAGACGGTCGGCAGCCAGCTCCAGACGGTCGGCGGGGTCCATGCCGGTGCCCGCCAGCAGGCTCTCGTAGCCCTGAAAGATGAGCGCCAGCTCGCCCAGCTTTGCGCTCTCAGTGCCGCAGTCCCGGGCAAGCTCCTGCAATTGCTGCCCGGAAAGCCCGGCGCTTTTCAGCTCGTCTATCGTCTCGGCAGCCATCTGGCAAAAAGCTGCGCTGCGCCGGTGGCGGTAGTAGTAGTGCACGTTATCCTGCAATTCTTCCAGCGCACGGCGCACCAGCACCGCCCGCCCGGCATCGGTCAGGGTCTGCACCGCCGCGCCGCCAAGCGCCGCAAGGATATGCTCCGCCAGACTGGTGAAGGAATAGCTTTCCACCATGCCGGAAAGGGCATCTTCCAGCTCCCGGTAGATGCGCGCTTCGGTGCTGGAAGTAAACTGCTCCGGCACCAGCAGGATGCTGCGCTTTCCCGCCTCGGCGCGGGCACGGATGCGGGCATACAGCAGGGTGGTCTTGCCGCTGCCGGAAGCGCCCAGAACCAGTTTCAGCATTTCGGTCTCCTCCCGCTCGTTGATTTTGCCTTTATTGTAACACGAAAGCAAAGATAAAACCACCGCTTTTCTTTGCAATCCCGCCGCCGCTGTGGTACACTGAAAAAAAACATTCTGCACACCGGAAAGGGACTTTGTATGAAGATTTTAGCCGTTGACTACGGGGACAGCCGCACCGGCCTTGCCACCTGCGACCGCGCCGAATTTCTTACCACCGCCATCACGCCCCAGATCACCTTAAAGGCGCGCAACAAGGTTGCCGCCCGGGTCTGCGAGGTGGCGAAGGAGATCGAAGCCGAGATGATTCTGATCGGCCTGCCGCTGAATATGGACGGCACCGAGGGCGAGCGCGCCGCCAAGAGCCGCAAGCTGGCAAAGACTGTGGAACTTTGGAGTGGTCTGCCGGTGCGGATGTGGGACGAGCGTCAGACCACCTGCGCCGCCGCCGACCTTCTGGACGAAAGCGGTACCTACGGCAGCCGCCGCAAGGAGATTCTGGATTCGGTCAGCGCCACGGTCATTTTGGAGGACTACCTTGCATGGCGCAAGGAGCACCCCGGGGAGATATAAAAAATGATGCCTGTGCTCACGCACAGGCATCATTTACTATTTATCCCTGATAGGTCTCGATGCTCACGCTGTTGATGGTGATATCGGTGGTGGGCTTCTGGTTTTCGTCCACAGTGGTCTGGGCGATGGTGTCCACGATGTCCATGCCCTCGTACACCTGCCCGAATACGGTATCGGTGTAGTCCAGATAGGGCGCGCCGCCCGCCGTCTGGTAAGCGGATACCACCTCGGCGCGGTAACCGGCGGCGTTCATCTGGTCCACCAGCTCCTGCGTTACCGACTGGTCTCCCGGCAGCGATTCCACCACATAGAACACGCTGGCGCACGCGCCGGAGGCGTCCACGCCCATGCACAGCGCCCCGGCGTAGTGGTGCAGGCTGTCCGATGCCTCCACCGGGTAGCGACTGCCCTTCCAGATGGTAGAGCCCTTACCGTCTGCGCCCTGCCCGGCTTCCACCACGAACTGGTTCTCCACCCGGCTCACGGTAAGGCCGTTGTAGTAGCCCTGCTGCACAAGGCCGATAAAGTTATCGCAGGCCTGCGGGGCCTTTTCCGGGAAGAGCACCGCCCGGAAAACGCCCGCAGAGGTATCGAACACCGCAACCGTGTCCCCCGCTGCCGGGTGGGTGAACTGCAGCTCGGCCGATTCCACCGCCGGGCGGCTGATGCTCTGGACTTTACTGCCGTTTTCCTGCGGCCGCAGACTGCAGCCGGTAAGCAGCAGCACCGCCGCAAGACAGACTGCCCCTAATTTTTTCAACATACTCCCGCTCCCTGTTCCATATACTGTACTACAACGCTGCACAGCGCAGCGCAAAAGCTTTAACCAGTAGTATACCATATTCTGCGCGGCAGTGCGAGAGGAAATTGCGTGAAAATTTATCCAATGATTTCTGTGCGAAAAAGCATCTTGACGAACCGGGCAAAACACGCTACACTATAAGCAGACCAAGCGGGGTACAGCCCGCAGCATCAACTGCTTTTTGTGATGAAGCAATACAGGAGCGTATTATGTCTGACGAGATCAAGAACCCCAATACGGAAGAAGAATATCAGCCCGACCTGATGACCCTTGAGGACGAGGACGGCAACGAGGTCACCTTTGAGGTGATCGACGCGCTGGACCACAAGGGTGTGCATTATCTGGCTGTTGTAGAATACGCCGAAAACGAAGAGGACCTGAACGAGGACGCCCAGCTGGTGATCCTGAGTGTCGGGGAAGATGACGAAGGCGAATATCTGGACGTTGTAGAGGACGACGAGGTGCTGATGGAAGTCAGCAAGCTGTTTGAGCAGCGTCTGAGCGAGGACTACGATATCGAGTAAGTCCTTTGACGGATTGACCGTGCAAGACTTCCTGCCCGGCTCGATTTGTTGCGGTTTGTATGATCCTACTAATCATTCAACGGGAGCCCGGAGTTCTCCGGTGGATTGCAGACCTCCCCGCCATGGGTCGACCATGGAGGTTCGATGAGGAAGCGTGATTCCGGAGACAGGGCACCCACCTGTCCGTAAGGGTAGGTTTGATTGGCCGCAGACGACCGGGCGGGATCTTTATAGTAATCCAATCCACCGCTTGTGCCCCTGCAAACACAGGGCACGGCTGTGGATTTTTTTATCACCATTTGAAAGGATGTGCAATTGCGGCATGAGTTCTGAGCATCTGGTTGGTACTTCCATTCCCCGGTTCACCTTTGACACCCCCACCACCCCGGGCAACGATTTTTACGCCCTGTGCGAGGGCACCGAGCCCCTGTGCATGATCTTTCTGCCCGGGTTCGACCACCCGGTCACCCGGGAATACCTGACCCGCTACTTAAAGACCCTGCCGCGGCTGCGGGGTGTGCGGCTGGCGTGTGTAGTGCGCTCAGCGCCCCGCGCGGTGGCCGAGGCTACACAGGGGAAGGAGTTTCCCTTCCCCATCATCTGCGATGCGCCGGGTGTACTATACAGTTATCTGGGGGTGGAGCAGGCACGCGGGCTTTTGAGCTGGAGCTTTTCTGCCCAGCGCATCTACAAAAGCGCCCGGGATGCCGGTTATCATTACGACCGCAATGCCCCGCAGATTTTGCCCATGACCCTGATCGTGGGCCACGAGGGCAAGATCCTGTTCACCCACTCCGGCCGCAGCCAGACCGACCTGCCGGAGGACTGCATTGCCATCCGGGAGCTTGCCCGCGAGGTGATCCATACGAAAGCTGCCGACCAGCGCCGCACAAGCCATCACTGCTCGGACGAAACGCTGACCCTGCCCGACCTCATCGGCTGGGACGATGTGGACAACGACCAGTAATCCACGCAGAAAACGCTTTTTTACCGGAATCGCTGCAACGCGCAAACGGCTGCCGCACGCAAAAGTGCAGCAGCCGTTTTGTTATTCTTCCTCCGGTTCCTCGCTGAACAGATTCGGAATGCAGCCAAGAGCAGCCAAGCCCACCAGCGCAAACACGATGCGGGACCACACCGAGGTGCTGCCGCCCAGCAGCCAGCCCACAAGGTCGAACTGAAAAAGCCCCACGAGCCCCCAGTTCACACCGCCCACGATGAGCAGCAGCAGGCAGATTTTGTAAAAGGTCTGCACAAAAAAGACCTCCTTCCTTTGGAGCCAGTATGCCCTGCGGGAAGGAGGTTTATACTTTTTTAGCGGATCACCCGGGCACCGCCGCGGTCGGGCTTGGCAACGTAGACCTGCGGCCACTGCCGCTTTGCTGCCGCTGCGGCGGCTCTGGCGGCAGCTTCGTCCCGGAACACGCCGAACACCGCCGCGCCGCTGCCGGTCATCAGCGCGGTAACAGCGCCGTGCGCCCGGAGCAGGGACTTGATTGCTTCGTTGTCCTTTGCGCCGCTGCACTCTTCCAGCGCATTTCCGGCGGCAGCACATACGGCGTCCAAGTCTCCGGCGCGGATGGCCTTTTCCTGCGCTTCACAGTCCGGGTGGGTGCTGCTGCCCACGGTATCATAGGCGGCAAAGGCCTCCGGGGTGGACACACCGTAGTCCGGCATCACCACCGTGAACCAGCAGTCCGGCACAGGGGGCAGCGCCTTGAGCAGGTCGCCCACGCCCTGCACCCGGCAGGTGCCGCCCATCAGGGCAAAGGGCACGTCCGCACCGATGCCTGCGCCCAGCGCGCACAATTCGCTCATGGAAAGCTTTGCGCCGTACAGGGCATTCAGACCCACCAGCACGGCGGCGGCGTCTGCGCTGCCGCCCGCCATGCCCGCCCGCACCGGGGTATTTTTGTAGATGGTGATATCCACCCCCGCCAGCAGGCCGGTGTAGTGGAAGAACGCCAGCGCCGCCTTGATGGCGGTATTTTTATCGTTGGGCTGCACAAGGCTGCCCGGCAGACGCAGACTGAGCCCGGCGCTGCAGCGCAACATCACCCGCTCGTACAGGGTGATGGTCTGCATGGTCATGTCCAGCGCATGGTAGCCATTGGGCAGCAAGCCCACTACATCCAGTGCCAGATTGAGCTTGGCCGGGGCCAGCACGGTCACTGCGTTTTTCCGCTCTCGCCGTTCCATCTGTGTTCCTCCTCAGTTGCCGTGGTAGATGTTGTTTTCCACCAAAAACTCCCGGATGCGCTTCAGCGCCTCGGTCAGGTGCTCCACACTGTACGCGTAGGAAACGCGGCAGTAGCCCTCGCCGGAAGCACCAAAGGCATCGCCGGGGATGATGGCAACGTGCTTTTGCTCCAAAAGCTTTGTGCAGAACTCCTGACTGCTCATGCCGGTGCTCTTGATGCAGGGGAAGGCGTAGAACGCACCCCGGGGCTCAAAGCAGGTCAGACCCATATCGTTGAAGCTGCGCACCACCAGACGGCGGCGCATATTGTACTCGTCCCGCATCCGGTCGATCTCGCCGTCGCACTCCTTCAGGGCAGTGATGGCGGCGTACTGACTGGTGGTGGGAGCGCTCATGATAGCGCTTTGGTGGATCTTGGTCATAATTTTAATGACCGCCTCCGGGCCGCAGGCGTAGCCCAGCCGCCAGCCTGTCATGGCGTAGCTCTTGGAAAAGCCGTTCACCACAATGGTGCGCTCTGCCATACCGGGCAGGGTGGCAATGGAAACGTGCGGCCGCAGGCCGTAGTTCAGCTCTGCGTAGATCTCATCCGACAGCACCATGATATCGGTGCCGCGCAGCACCTCGGCCACAGCTTCCAGATCCTCCCGCTCCATCACCGCACCGGTGGGGTTGTTGGGGAAGGGCATGATGACCAGCTTGGTCTTGGGGGTGATGGCTGCCTTCAGTGCATCGGCACGCAGACGGAACTCGTCCTCCTGACGGCAGGCAACGTGCACCGGCACGCCACCGGACAGGGTGGTGATGGGCTCGTAGCACACAAAGCAGGGCTCCGGGATGATCACCTCGTCCCCGGGCTTGACCAGCGTGCGGATGCACATATCAATGGCTTCGCTGCCGCCCACGGTCACAAGGATCTGCCGCATGGGGTCGTAGCGCAGGTTCATGCGCCGCTCCAGATACCGGCTGATCTCGGCACGCAGCTCCTTTAAGCCGGCGTTGGAGGTATAGCGGGTGCGGCCATGCTCAAGGCTTTCAATGCCGGCTTCGCGCACAGCCCACGGAGTCTTGAAGTCCGGCTCGCCTACGCCAAGGCTGATACACTCGGGCATTTCGGCGGCCAGATCGAAAAATTTGCGGATGCCGGAGGGGCGCATGGCCTTGGCGGCAGGCGCGATCAGTTTATCATAATCCATCACAGCACCGTGCACTCTCTTTCATCAATTTCTTCATCCTGATACAGCCGCCCCTCTTTTTTATAGGTGCGCAGCACAAAATGGGTGGCGGTGGACAGCACATCGTCCAGCGGCGAGAGCCGCTTTGCCACAAACAGGGCGATCTCCTGGAAGGTCTGTCCCTTGATCACCAGCTGCAGATCATACCCGCCGCTCATCAGCAGCACGCTCTCCACCTCGTCAAAGGCAGCGATGGTGGCAGCGATCTCATCAAAGCCGCGGCTCTTTTTGGGGCTGACGTTCAGCTCGATGACCGCCTCCACGCGGTTCACCTTGGCCTTTTCCCAGTCCACAAGGGTCTTGTAGCCCTTGATGATGCCCTGTGCCCGGGCAAGATCCATCATCGCCGCCACCTCGGCGGGGGATTTGTTCAGCATGGTGGCAATGTCCTCCACGGGCAGACGGGCGTTGTTTTCCAGAATCTTCAAAAGCTGTTCCATTGTCATATACTCCTTATCAACCCTCTACACGGAAATCCGCGGGAAATTAAGGCAATACCGCATAATTCTAAGTGCCGATACGGCGAGTGAGGTGCGGCAGCTGCTAAGCCAAAAGCACAGATAATACTTTGTGTATTATCGAGCATTTTGGCAACGCAGATGCCGTACCGCAGCCGCCGGAGTGGTGCTTAAGCCGTAAGACGGGAATTGTGCGGTGTTGCCTTAAATATAAGTATAGCACAAGCCCCGGCAGAATGCACTTGATTTTTATATAGAATGTCTTTTGCCCCCGTGTTCTGCTCTTTTTTACAAAAAGTGTGTTCAAAATTTGCTAAATCTGCTATACTGGAAGGGTAAGCGTGTGCCGGGTCTTTGGCGGCACCAATCACTATAAGGAAAACGAGGGTGGAAACCATGAAAGCTTTCATTACCGTCATTGGACACGATACCGTGGGCGTTGTCGCAAAGGTGGCCGGTCTGTGCACCGAACTGAACATCAACATTGAGGATGTGACCCAGAGCATCCTGCAGGGGATGTTTGCCATGATCATGCTGGTGGACCTGAGCAACTGCAATGTTGACCACGACCAGCTGCACAAGCGCACCGATGCACTTGCCGCCGAGATGGGGATGCAGATCAACGTGACCCGTCAGGAAGTTTTTGACGCCATGCACACCATCTGAGCCGGAAAGGAGCCCGCAACCGCTATGAGTATGTTTAACACCGGGGATATCCTGGAAACCATCGAGATGTTCACGCAGGATAATCTGGACGTGCGCACCGTGACCATGGGCATCAGCCTGCTGGACTGCATCGACCCGGACCCCAAAAAGGCCTGCGAGAATATCTATAATAAGATCACCACCAAAGCCGCGAACCTTGTCTCCACCGTGGAGCGCATCAGCGCCGAGTACGGTATTCCCATTATCAACAAGCGCATCAGCGTTACCCCCATTGCCATGCTGCTGGGTGCCTGCCCGGAGGCAGACCCTGTGGACTTTGCAAAGACGCTGGACGCCGCCGGCAAAAAGGTGGGCGTCAACTTTGTGGGCGGTTACAGCGCACTGGTGCACAAGGGCTTTTCTGCCGGTGACCGCCGCCTGATCGAGTCCATCCCCCGCGCACTGGCCGAGACCGACATCGTGTGCAGCTCGGTGAACATCGGTGCCACCAAGGCCGGCCTGAACATGGACGCCATCAAGCTGATGGGTGAGGCCGTGAAGAAGGCCAGCGAGCTGACCGCCGACCGTCAGTGCATCGGCGCTGCCAAGCTGGTGGTGTTCTGCAACGCCCCGGAGGATAACCCCTTCATGGCCGGTGCCTTCCACGGCCCCGGCGAGCCGGACTGCGAGATCCATGTGGGCGTTTCCGGCCCGGGCGCTGTGCGCGCCGCGCTGGCTCGCCTGCCCAAGGACGCCCCCATTGACGAGGTGGCAGAGCTTGTCAAGCGTACTGCCTTCAAGATCACCCGCGTAGGCCAGCTGGTGGCAAACCTTGCCTCCAAGGCACTGGGCGTGCCTGCCGGTATCATCGACCTTTCGCTGGCTCCCACCCCTGCCATTGGCGACAGCGTAGCCAACATTCTGGAAGAGATGGGTCTGGAGACCTGCGGCTGCTGCGGCACCACTGCCTGCCTTGCCCTGCTGAACGATGCTGTGAAGAAGGGCGGCGTGATGGCCTCCAACCACGTTGGCGGTCTGTCCGGTGCCTTTATCCCGGTCAGCGAGGATGCCGGCATGATCCACGCTGCCGAGATCGGCTGCCTGACCATTGAAAAGCTGGAAGCCATGACCGCCGTCTGCTCTGTGGGCATCGATATGGTCATCATCCCCGGCGACACCACCCCCGCCGTTATCAGCGCCCTGATCGCGGACGAAGCCGCCATTGGTATGGTGAACAGCAAGACCACCGCTGTGCGCGTCATCCCCGCCATCGGCCGCAAGGCCGGTGAGGTGCTGGACTTCGGCGGCCTGCTGGGCTATGGTCCCATCATGCCGGTGAACAGCCACGATCCCTCGGTGTTCATCAACCGCGGCGGCCGTCTGCCCGCACCCATGCAGTCGTTGAAGAACTAAAAAAATCGTATAACTCCGCTACAACAGACCCATCCTCTGGTTATCATTTCCAGAAGAGGGGTCTGTTTTTATGGTGCGTTTTTTCTTAAAGCCGCTTTCCGTCCGGCAAATGCGGCTGCTGTGCGCCAGCTTGCTGGCGGGCTTTGCGCTGTGCGGCGCTTTGCAGGGGCTGTGCTGGGGGCGCACCCAGCTGGATGCAGGGGCAGCGCTCTGCGCCGACACCCTGCGGCTGCACATCCGGGCAGCCAGCGATGCCGTGGCTGACCAGAGCGCCAAGCTCCGGGTGCGGGATGCAGTGCTGGCCGTGATGCAGCAATGCCCGGCGCAAAGTGCACCGGAGGCGCGGGCGTGGGCGGCGGGGCGGCTTTTGCAGTTTCAGCTGGCGGCGCAACGGGCACTGGCCGCGCAGAGCATCCATGCCCCGGTGCGGGTGTATCTCGTGAATATGTACTTTCCCGCCCGGCGCTACCCCACTGGTCAGCTGCCCGCCGGGCGGTACGATGCCGTGCGCATCGACATCGGCAGCGGCGGCGGGCGCAACTGGTGGTGTGTGCTGTACCCGGGGCTGTGCAGCTTTGCGCAGGGCGGCTACGCTCTGCCTGCGGAAAACGACCTTGTCTGCGGGCAGTACATCCTGCGCTTCCGGCTGGTGGACTGGGCGCACCGGCTGACCGCCCGGCGGCAGACAGTGCTGCTGGCGGGGTGACGCCGCACCCCGCCGGAGCATAGCATGGAGGGAAAGGAGGGATCCCTCTATGGCGATTCCCGGTTATTATTCACTGCTCCAGCGCGGCTCCTCCGGGCCGGACGTGGCACTTGTACAGACGTGGCTCAACGGCGTGCGCGATGCGTGCACATGGTACGATGCGCTGAAGGCGGACGGCAAATTCGGCGTCGGCACCCAGCGCGCCGTACAGGAGTTCCAGCTGAAAAACAAGATGAACATGGACGGCAAGGTGGGGCAGAACACATGGAACGTGCTCTACACCCGCTACACCGCCAAGCACGGGCTGAAGGTGCCCTACCCCGGCATCGTGCTGCACACCGGCTCCTCCGGCGGCACGGTGCGGCTGGTGCAGCAAAAGCTCAACTCTCTGGGCGAGCGGCTGAAGGATGACGGCAAGTACGGTGCAGCCACCGCTGCCGCCGTACAGCGGTTCCAGCGGCGCAACGGCCTGACGGCAGACGGCAGCGTGGGCTGCGCCACTTGGGAAAAGATGTTCTGATATACGCAGTCCGTAAAACGATTTGGAATGGCCTCCGCGTGCGCTTTGGCCATATTCAGCGGAAAAATCATTTTAAATTTCGGGACACCGGAGCGTCTGCGGACGCTCCGGTGTCCCATTTTCACAGAAGGGGTCGCAACGGCAAACAGCAGTTGTCCGTTTTTCTGTTCTCCTTGGTTGCGCCCGCAGCGGCGGCTGCGTTATAATAGGACAAAGCATTTTTTGAAAGGCGGTGTTCCTGTTTGCGTTTTCTGCATTTGTCCGACCTGCATCTGGGCAAGCGGGTGTGCGAGTTTTCCATGCTGGAGGACCAGCGATATATTCTGGAAGAAATTCTGACCCTGCTGGATGAGACCCCTGTGGACGGCGTGCTGCTGGCAGGCGACCTTTACGACAAGCCCGTTCCCCCTGCCGAAGCAGTGCGGCTGCTGGACTGGTTCCTTACCCAACTGGCGGCACGGAAGCTGCCGGTGTTCGCCATCAGTGGCAACCACGACTCTGCCGACCGTGTGGCCTTTGGCTCTGCCCTGCTGGCCGACAGCCGGGTCTACGTCAGCCCGGTGTTCACCGGTGCGCCGCAGCCCATCCCCTTGCAGGATGCCCACGGCACGGTGGATGTGTACTTACTGCCCTTTTTAAAGCCCGCCATGGTGCGGCACGTCTGGCCGGACGAGCCCATTGAAAGCTATAACGACGCCCTTGCCTGTGTGCTGCGGCACTGCACCCCGGACCCCGGTCACCGCAGCGTGCTGGTGGCGCACCAGTTTGTGGCGGGCGCTGCCGCCTGCGAGAGCGAGGAGCCCTCGGTGGGCGGGGTGGACAGCGTAGACGCCGCCCTGTTTGATGCCTTTGACTATGTGGCGCTGGGGCATCTGCACAGCCCGCAGAAGGTAGGGCGGGAGACCCTGCGCTACTGCGGCACCCCGCTGAAATATTCCTTCTCGGAGACGGGGCAGCGCAAAAGCGCTACCTTTGTGGAACTAGGCGCAAAGGGCGAGGTGCACATCACCACCGCGCCCCTGACCCCCCGGCACGAGCTGCGCGGGCTGCGGGGCAGCTACATGGAACTGACCGACCGCCGCTGCTACGAGGGCACCGCCGTGGACGACTACCTGTACATCACCCTGACCGACGAGCAGGATGTACCGGATGCGCTGGCGCGGCTGCGGGTCATCTACCCCAACCTGATGCAGCTGGACTACGATAACCAACGCACCCGCCAGCAGCAGGAGATCTGCGCCCCGGAGCGCACCGAGAGCATCTCCCCGCTGGAACATCTGGCTGCCTTTTACCAGCTGCAAAATAACCAGCCCCTGACCGCCGAGCAGACAGCGTTCTGCCAGGAATTGATCGAGGAGATCTGGAAGGAGGGCGACACCGTATGAGACCGCTGCGACTGACCCTTTCGGCCTTTGGCCCCTATGCCGCCGAGACCACCCTCGACCTTGAAAAACTGGGCAAAGGCGGGCTATACCTCATTACCGGCGACACCGGTGCGGGCAAGACCACCCTTTTTGACGCCATCACCTATGCGCTGTACGATCATTCCAGCAGCGGCATCCGGGAGGGCTCCATGCTGCGCTGCAAGTACGCAGACGACAAGACCCCCACCTTTGTGGAGCTGGAATTTGAGGTGCACGGCGTGCGCTACACGGTGCGCCGCAACCCGGAGTATCAGCGTCCCAAGGCGCGGGGCGAGGGCATGACCACCGAAAAGGCGGATGCCACCCTGACCTACCCGGACACCCGCCCGCCGGTGACCAAAGCCAAGGACGTGACCGCCGCCGTGCAGGAGATCATCGGGCTGGACTACAACCAGTTTTCCCAGATCGTGCTCATTGCGCAGGGGCAGTTCACAAAGCTGCTCAATGCCTCTACCGAGGAGCGCAGCCGTATCTTCCGCAAGCTGTTCCGCACCCAGCGCTATGCTCAGTTACAGGAGCGTTTGCAGGCCGAAGCCGCCGCGCTGAACCAGCAGCGCACCGCTCAGAACGCCAAACTGGACAGCCTGCTGGGCGGGCTGCAATTCAGCCCGGAGGATCCGGACGCCGAGGCGCTGCGCGCCCTGTGCGCCCAGACTGTACCGGAAACGGCGCTTGCTTTACTGGACGCCCTGACCGCACGGCAGACTGCGGCACTGGAGGAAGCCGGCACCGCCCTGCAAGCCACCGAAGCCCAGCTAGACACGGTACAGCAGCAGCTGGGTGCCGCCGCACAGGCGCAGCGGCTGGCGCAGCAGCTGGCTGCCCGGCAGGCAGAGCTTGCCGCCGCAAAACCCGCATTGGACGCTGCCCGCGCCGAAGCTGACCGCCACGCTGGGGACGCTGCGCAGCTGGATGCCCTGACCGCACAGGTGACGCAGGCGCAGAGCGCCCTTGCGGCCTATGACGCGCTGGACACCCTCTGCCGCCAGCAGACCGAAGCGCGGGACGCCGCCCAGCTGGCGGCGGCGCAGGCGCAAAAGCGGCGCACCCAGCTGGACAGCCTGAACGCCGCCCTTACCGCCGCTGAGACCGAACTTGCCGCTCTGGCAGATGCGGACACCCGGCTGTTGGCGCTGCAAAACCGCAGCGCCCAGTTGACACAGCGCGGCGAAGCGCTGGCAAAGCTGGAACAGCGCCTTGCGGACTGCCAGCGACAGGCCAAGGCCGCACACAAGGCGCAGGAAAACTACCGCGCCGCTGCCGCCGCACAGGACGAAGCCCGCGCCCTGCGGGACGCGCTGGAACGGGCATTCTTGGACGCACAGGCCGGGCTGCTGGCCGAGGGTCTGACCGAGGGCGCACCCTGCCCGGTGTGCGGCAGTACCCATCACCCCGCCCGCGCCCTGCTGCCCCATACTGCACCCACGCAGGCACAGGTGGAAGCCGCACGGCAGGCCGCTGCCGCCGCTGACCGACAGGCGCAGACCGCCAGCGCTGCCGCCCAGAGCGCCCTTGCCGCTGCCAACGAGGCGAAAACTTCTCTCCGGCGGGACGCCGAGACCCTGCTGCCGGAGCGCTTTACCACGCCGGAGGGCACGGTGCCCCTCACCTTTGCCCTGATGACCAACGTTCTGGCTGAGGAAACTGCTGCTTTGCAGACGGCACAGGCAGACTGTACCGCCCAGTGCCGACAGGCCGAGGCCGACTGCCGCCGCAAGGCGCAGTTGGAAGCCGACCGGCAGGCCAAGACCCGCCAGCGCCCGGCACTGGAACAGTCCGCCGCTGAAGCCGACCGCAGCGCCGCCGCCCAGAATGCAAGTGCTGACGCGCTGGAAGGGCAGATCGCAGAGCGGCGCGCCGCCCTGCCCTACCCCCGGCGCGCGGACGCACAGGCGGCGCTGGACAAGCTGGAAGCCGACCGAAGCACTCTGCGCACCGGCATGGACACGGCACAGCGCAAGCTGAAACAGGCCGAGCAGGCCGTTGCCGCCGCCGAAGCCGCCGTAGAAGCATTGCGCACCCAGCAAACCGCCGCCCAAAAGGAGCTGCCCGCCCGCAGCGCCGAGGAACTTACCGCACAGCAGACCGCGCTGACCGCCGCGCGGGAGACTTTGCGCAGCCGGGAAAAGCAGCTTTCGGCACAATTGCTGCCCAACCGCAAAACAGCGGCGCAGTACCGCGCTGCTGCCGAGGCGCGGCAGACGCTGGAAAGCCGGTGGCAGTGGGTCAGCGCACTGGCTGCTACGGCGGGCGGCACTTTGACCAGCAAGCAGAAGATCAAACTGGAAGCCTACATCCAGATGAACTATCTGGACCGCATTTTGCGCTACGCCAATACCCGCCTGATGCAGATGACCGCCGGGCAATACGAGCTGGAACGCATCGGCGCAGAGAACCAGCGCAGCCAGTCCGGGCTGGACCTTGGCGTCATCGACCACTACAACGGCACCCGACGCAGCGTAAAGACCCTTTCCGGCGGCGAGAGCTTCAAGGCTTCGCTGGCACTGGCACTTGGCCTTTCGGACGAGGTGCAGAGCAGCGCCGGGGGCATCCGGCTGGACACTTTGTTCCTGGACGAGGGCTTCGGCTCGCTGGACGAGGAATCGCTGGAGCTGGCCATCCGGGTGCTTTCCGGCCTGACCGAGGGCGACCGACTGGTGGGCATCATCTCCCATGTGGGGGCGCTCAAGGACCGCATCGACCGGCAGGTGGTGGTGCACAAGGCCCGCACCGGCGGCTCCACCGTAGAGCTGCGGGTGTAAAACGCTTCTGGCGGGGCACACTAGGGGCGGAGGTGAATTTGATGAATTCTCTGGAACCCTTCATCCGCCGCGAACTGGAAAACCAGCCCGGCACCGCTGCCGCCCCGCAGGCAAACAGCACCCGCAATGCCCCGCCACTGGGTAGGATGCCCCTGCAGCCCCCGGCTGCGCCGGACACACCCGGCACCCAGCTGCCGCCGCCGGAGCTGCCGCAGCCGGAAAAGCCCGGCGTCCCCATGACAGACGGCACCCCCATGGCCTGCCGCCAGAAGAATGCCGCCGCCTTTCTGGCCGGGGACGTGCAGACCAGTGTGATGGCACACTACGCACCGGGGCTGTTCAGCACAAAGCAGAAGCTGCACAGCCGCCACCCTGCCCCGGACGAGGAAACCGCCGCCGTTTTGGAGCTGGTGGAATGGCGCGAGGACGCCCCTTACGGCTGAGCGTAACAAAAATTTTTTAAAATATTTCAGTTTACCTGTTGAAATCTCGCCGCACTTCCCTTATTATGGTAGCATACAAACATAAAGGCAGGTTTTGCAATATGGCAGAGATCAAATACGAAGTTGTCCAGCGTGTAGCCGTGCTGAGCCAGCGTCCCCGCGGCTGGGAGCGTCAGCTGAACCTTATCAGCTGGAACGACGGCGAGCCCAAGTACGACATCCGCGACTGGTCCCCGGACGGCACCCGCATGGGCAAGGGTATCTCCCTGAGCCACGATGAGCTGGCCATCCTCAAGGGCATTCTGGAGGACATGGAGCTGTGAGCGGGGGCGACCGCGCAGAGTTTCTGGACGTGTGGCAGCAGCACGTCACCCGCCCGGGCAGCGAAAAGCTGCTGGACTGGCTGGACAAAAAGACGGATTTTTTCACCGCACCGGCGTCCACCCGCTTCCACGGAGCCTGTGAGGGCGGACTGTGCATGCACAGTCTGAACGTCTACCACGCGCTGCACGACAGCTTTTTCACCGAGGGTGAAAGCGAGGAAAGCTACGCCATCTGTGCCCTGCTGCACGATCTGTGCAAGGCCAACTACTACAAGCTGGGCACCCGCAACGTGAAGAACGAAGCCACCGGGCAGTGGGAGAAAGCGCCCTTTTACAGTGTAGAGGATCTGTTCCCCTACGGCCACGGCGAAAAGAGCGTGTTCCTGATCGAGCGGTTCATGAAGCTGAAGGTGGAGGAAGCAGTTGCCATCCGCTGGCACATGGGCGGCTTTGACGATGCTGCCCGGGGCGGCTGTTTTGCCATCTCGGAAGCCTACGACAAGTACCCGCTGGCGGTCAAGCTGCACATCGCAGACCTGCAGGCTACCTACCTGATGGAGCACCGCACCAGCAATATGCGCTGAATAAACTAAACAGGCGGCTGTACAGCATTTTGTACAGCCGCCTGTTTGTTTATAGAAATTTTCAGCAGCCTTCCCCGGCGCAGAGGGCTTTCACCTTCTGCACGGCGGCAGCCACAAGACTGCCGATGGGCTGGTCGGGCACGCCGACAATATAGTTTTCACAGTGATTCACCGGGATCAGCACCCGGGTGGCGCTGCTCTGGCACACTGCCGTGGCCATGGCGGGGGTAATCTCCCCCAGCAGTGCATCTGCAATGACGATACCGATGGGTCCCACGATGATGTCCGCATTGCGGCAGTTCACCACCACGGCGTTCTCTCCGGTGGCGGCGCGCTGCGCACCGGCCTTGTGCATGGCCTGCGCGGCCACACTGTTGGTGCCCACGGCCACCAACCGGATGTCCGGGCACTGGGCGCTGAGGGCCGCCACCAGCTGGCGTCCCAGTCCCCCGCCCTGCCCGTCAATGACAAGCACGTTCATGCCGTACCTCAGAAGTCGATCTCTTCCAGACGCAGCAGCGCCAGAATGTAGATCTTGACAGCCTCCAGCAGCTTGTCGATGGGGGCAGCTTCGTTGGCACCGTGCATCGGACCGCCGAACTCCGGCAGCTTCACATCCTCATGCTCCGGGCCGAAGCTGACAGCATAGGGGAAGTGGCGGGCATAGGTGCCGCCGCCCATGGTGAAGGGGGTGGCATTCTCGCCGGTCACCTCGTTGTAGGTGTCGATGCAGGCGCGGATGGCGGGGCTGTCGGCTTCGATATAGAAAGGCTCGGCTGCGTCCACATCCTCCAGCTTTGCGCCCTCGCCCAGCGCAGCGGTGACCTGTGCGGTCAGCTTTTCGCCATCGGTGCAGGTGGGGAAGCGGCTGTCGATGGTCTGCACCAGCTTGCCGTCCTCCATATAAATGCGGCCGCCGATGATGGTCAGCGGGCCGAAGGGGCCGTCGGCGCAGTCGATGCCAAGACCGGTGCCTGCGGTGGAGCTGTGCAGTTTGCGCAGTGCCTCCAGATAAGCGCGCTCGGCATCGTTGCACAGGCCGTTATCCAGCAGATAATCTACCACCAGACCAATGGCGTTCACCGTGCCCTCCGGCATAGCGGCGTGGCCGGACTTGCCCCAGCCGCGCACCCGCACGCCGTCCCCTTCCGGTTCCAGCGTGATGTTGGGGGCGTTCTTCAGCTTGCTGATATCGGTCTTGACCAGTGCGCTGGCGCGGTCCGGCACCGCGTTGTTGGCAACACCGCCCTCAAACTCTGCAATGACGCCGTTGCACACCGGGCTGACGATCTTGCCGCCGAAGTGGCCCTTTTCGCCGTTGCACACCGGGAACTCCGCATCCGGGGTAAAGCAGAACACCGGGGCGGGGTAGTTTTCCAGATAGTACTTCACATCGTTCATGTGGGTCTCCTCGTTGTCGCCCACAATGGCACGGATGGGGTAGCGCAGCTGGTAGCCCTGCTCCTTGAGGAACTTCAGCGCGTACAGAGTAACGATCATCGGGCCCTTATCGTCCGAGACGCCGCGGCCCAGCAGCCAGCCGTCCTGAATGCGCATCTTAAAGGGGTCTGCCGTCCAGCCGTTGCCAATGGGCACAACGTCCACATGGCAGATGGTAGCCAGATATTTTTCCGGGTCTGCACCGGCCAGCTCGGCATAGCCGATGTAGTTTTCGCAGTTGCGGGTGGCAAAGCCCATGCCTGCTGCCAGCTCCAGCGTCTTGTCCAGCGCCGCCCGGGGGCCTGCGCCGAAGGGTGCGCCCTCCTCCGGGGTACCCTCTACGCTGTCGATGGCGACCAGCGCTGCAATGTCCTGCAGCAGCTGCTCCTTATTTTCCGCAATATATGCGTCAATTTTCTGATTCAGTGCCTGATCCATATTCTATAACGTCCTTTCTGACCGGGAGCAAATCCCTGTCTTTACACAACTGTTACCCAGTTTAACACACTCCGGGCGGAAAAGCTACCGGCATTTTTCACGACAAAAGCGTCCGCGTTTTGTCAGCCTGCCGCAAACAGCCCGCTGAGCGCGCCCAGCAGCCCGGCGCTTGCCAGACCCATGATGATGCCCGCCAGCAGCACACCGCCCATGCAGGCGATCAGCACATCCTTGAACTTCATATCCAGAATGGAGGCTGCCAGCGTGCCCGTCCACGCACCGGTGCCCGGCAGCGGGATGCCCACGAACAGCAGCAGTGCCACAGTCAGACCCTTGCCTGCCTTGGCCTCCAGTGCGCGGCCGCCCTTTTCGCCCTTATTGATGCAAAAGCGGCAGATGGGGCCGATGAGGGGCTTGTAGTAGCCCCAGATGAGGAACTTGCGGGCAAACAGGTAGATGAAGGGCACCGGGATCATATTGCCCAGTACGCACAAAAGGTAGGTGGGCAGCACCGGCAGCCCCATGCCCAGTCCGATGGGGATGGCCCCGCGCAGCTCGATGATGGGCACCATGGAGATAAGGAAGATCAGAAGATAATTTTTCAGCATTGGCTTCTCCTTATATTACAGGTCGATCTGCAGCTCCACCGGGCAATGGTCGGAGCCAAAGATCTCGTTGTGGATCTCGGCGGCGCGGATGCGGTCTGCAATGCGCCGGGAAACGATAAAATAGTCGATGCGCCAGCCCGCGTTCTTTTCCCGCGCATGGAAGCGGTAGCTCCACCAGCTGTACTTCACCTCGTCCGGGTGCACTACCCGGAAGCTGTCCGCAAAACCCGCCGCCAGCAGCTCGGTCATCTTGGCGCGTTCCTGATCGGTAAAGCCCGCGCTCATGCGGTTGGTCTTGGCGTTTTTGATGTCCATCTCAGTGTGTGCTACGTTCAGGTCGCCGCACAGGATCACCGGCTTTTTTGCGTCCAGCGCCAGCAGGTACGCCCGGAAGGCATCCTCCCACTCCATGCGGTAGTCCAGCCGCTTCAGTCCATCCTGACTGTTGGGGGTGTAGCAGTTTACCAGATAAAAGCCGGGGTATTCCAGCGTCAGCACCCGTCCCTCGTGGTCGTGCTGCTCCAGCCCGATGCCGGTGGTCACTGCCAGCGGTGCCGTTTTGCACCAACAGGCTGTGCCGGAGTATCCCTTTTTCTCGGCAGAGTAGGTATATTCGGTGTAGCCCTCCGGCGCAAAATCTGCCTGTCCCGGCTGCATCTTGGTCTCCTGCACCGAGAAGATGTCCGCGTCCAGCGCGGCAAAGCTCTCGGCAAAGCCGTGGGTCAGGCAGGCGCGCAGGCCGTTCACGTTCCAGCTGATCAGTTTCATGCTTTTCTCCTTATTGTTATGCCTGATATTTTGTTTTCCATGCGCCGCTGCGGAAGCGCAGCACAAAGCAGGTCACGCGGCAGGTCCAGTCGATGACCATAGCCACCCACACGCCCACAGCGCCCCAGCCCATGCGGACGCACAGCAGATAGCTGAAGCCCAGCCGCCAGCACGCCATGCTGAGGATGGACACCACCATGGTGAACTTCACGTCGTTGGCCGCGCGCAGGGCGTTGGGCAGCACGAAGGACAGCGGCCAGAAGATAATGGCGCAGCCCGCGTGGATGGTGACCAGCGTGATGGCCAGCTCCATGGTCTCGCCGGAAAGGGCGTAGATGCCCACCAGCTGCCGGAGGAACAGCAGGATCGCGCCGTTGGAAAGCCCCATCGTAATGTAAGCCCACAGCAGCAGCTTGCGGGTGTAGTAAACGGTCTGCTCGTGGTCGCCGGCACCGATGCAGCGCCCCACCACCGTGATCATGGCAAGACTGATGGCCTTGCCCGGGATGACGCCCATGCCGTCCAGATTGTTGGCCACTGCGTTGGCTGCGATCTGCACCGTGCCGAAGGTGGAGATCATGCTCACCACCAGAATGCGCCCGGCCTCGAACAGGCTGTTTTCAAAGGCCGAGGGGATACCGATGCCCAGAATGCGCTTTGCCATGCCGCCGTCCAGCCGCAGGGTCTTGGGCACGGTAAGCACCGCATCCTCCCGGTAGCACTTGCGTAAGATCAGCGCCGCTGCCACCACGCGGGACACCACACTGGGCCATGCTACGCCGTCCACCCCCATTTTGAAGCCGAAGATGCACACCGCGTTGCCCACAATATTGATAATGTTCATCAGAAAGCTGATCTGCATGGAGATCTTGGAGTTGCCAATGCTGCGGAACAGTGCCGCACCGCCGTTGTACAGCGCCAGAAACGGGTAGCTGAGGGCGATGATCTGCAAATACTTCACGCCCGCGTCCAGCACGTCGGTATCAATAGAGCCGTAGAACAGCCGGATCATGGGGCGTGCCAGCACAAAGCATACCGCGCCGATCACCACGCCGGACAAGCCGCTGAGCAGCAGCAGCTGACCGGCGCTTTTGTCGGCATCCGGGCGGTCCTTTGCCCCCAGATACTGGCTTACCACCACCGCGCCGCCGGTAGCCAGCGCCGCAAACAGCACGATGATGAGGTTATTGATCATATCCACCAGACTGACACCGGAGATGGCCGCCTCGCCACAGCGGGACACCATCATGGTGTCGGCCATACCCACCGTCACTTCCAGCAGCTGCTCCACCAGCAGCGGGATGGCCAGTACCAGCAGTTCCTTTTGGCTGAACAGCGGCTCCCGCCCGCCGGTCAGGCTGCTTTTTTCATTGCTATGCAGTAGCTTTGTCATCCGTTTCTCCCCTCCCAGCACCGGGCGCTTTTCCGGTACGCCGCCGCTGCCCGGCGCGTGCATTTTTCCGGTTGCAGCAGATGTGTCCATCTTAACACACCACCGGCTGCTTGTAAAGCGGTACAGGCTACATCCCACGAAAATCAGCTTTCCATGCCTATCTCCCATTGCCCGCTGGTTTTATAAAGGGTTCTCTGTGCAGTTTTACAACTGCTGTTCCGTTTTTATGCTTGTTCGTCAGTTTGCCGGGAACTTTCCGTAAAATTTGTGCGTTTCTACAAAAATGCGATTTCCCGCGTATTTTTGGGGAGAAATTTTAAAAAACCTCTTGCAATTTCTGTTCCAAAGTGGTATGTTGTATCCAACAAAAGCGAAACTTGGATACATCTTCACTTTGGAGCAGCAACTTCGGTTCCGTATACGCCTTTGTTTTTACCTTGCTATTTTCTTCATTTACCTTCTTATCATTTACCCTGCCTGTCCCGCAAGGGACGAGAAAAGCGATGACCCACCTGCACGGGTCGTCGCTTTTTCTTTTGCCCGCAGGGGGCAGAGTACAAGCCGCAAAAGCACTGCTCTCCAGATGACGTGCCGCAACTGCTTTTCCCTGTCCCGCCCCAAAAAGTTTGTTTGAATAAACATACCTGCTTTTTCTTGACATCCCTTTGTATGCGTGTTATCTTAATTTCCGTCAATTAGCTTACCCTAACCATCTGAGGGGCTTTGCCCCGCAGGTTTTTCTTTGCGCGCGATGTTAGGTTCAGCTAACTATATGGCAGTGCTTTTCTGTCATTGTGATGAAAGGAGCATTTTTCATGAGAACAAAGAAATTTCTTTCCCTGCTGCTGTCGGCAGCTATGGCGTTCAGCCTGCTGACAGCTACCGCCTTTGCAGCAGCCCCTGCCGAGGAGGAAAACAGCTTTTTCGATTTTCTGCTGGGCAAGAAGTACACCTATCTTTATGCTGCCCTGACTTGGGACGAGTATTGGGCAAACGAGAAGGTCTACGCCGCCGGCAGCACTGCCGCCTCTGCGCAGCTGGACAGCCACGAGGAGCAGGACCTTGGCGCGTTTGACGCAGTTTCCCGCGCCACCGTCAACCACGGTCTGCACCGCGGCAGCTTCCAGAGCACTGCTGTCATCTACGCCAAGGACGGCAGCACCTACACCGTTTCCCACTGGTCGGACGATGGCAAGACCATCTATCTGGCCGATGGCACCACCGTGGGCTGGAACCGCGGCACCATCACTAAGGCCGACGGTTCTACCGTGCAGATGGACCACTACGAGGTGCTGGGCACCAAGTATGTGCCGGTGCGCGTAGCTACCAGCGACCTTGCAGATTTCTGCTCCAAGTACACCGTGGTGGAAAACGGTGGTCAGCTGGTGGGCGGCTACTCTGAAAAGAACCTGACCGCCTACACCCTGACGGCTGCGGTGGACAAGAACACCAACGGCCTGAAGTACGCAACCAAGAGCGGCGATGGCTACACCTTCTCTGCTGCACACACCGGCACCGGTTCCGGCGTGGCAGAAGCCACTCAGAAAGCTGCCGAGGGCCTTACCGTGAACCTGCGCAGCGGCAGCGACGTGGGCAGCTTTGGCGAGTTTATCCGTGTGGACCTGAACGGCAACTACGGCGAGCTGGGCTCCCGGATGCAGTCTGTGGTGTGGACCTACTACGGCAACGACAGCACCTACACCCACGCCAAGGCCTCCTATGGCACCAAGTTTGCAGCCGACAACTGGATGCACAAGTCCATGGGCATCCAACTGGGTCTGAGCGATTCTGCCCGCTGCCAGCTGCCGGAGGGCACCGATGGCACTGGCTACTGGACCGTCACCATCCGTGCACTGGGCTACGCCGACACGGTGGTCAAGTTCCAGACCACTGCCGAGAACCTTGCCAAGCACGAGCTGGCAAGCGATGCCGACCGCGCCGCCCTGCAGGCTGTGGTCGCCGAAGCACAGAGCAAGGCAAAGGCCGCTTACACCGCCGACAGCTATGCCAATCTGGAGACCGAGCTGGCCGAGAGCGTGGAGCTTTTGAGCCGCGAGACCCTGTATAAGGCCGCTGCACTGGAGCAGGTGACCCACCTGACCGATGCCGTGCAGAACCTGAAAGCTGCCTGATCCGGCAAAAAACAGAACACCCAAAAAGCAAGGTCGCTTTATGCAGGCGGCCTTGCTTTTCCGTGTCAGGAGGAGTTGGAATGAACAAAAAACGATGCAACACACTGCTGCCACTGGTGCAGCTGCTTCCGGCGGTGGCGGCAGCGGCAGCGGTGCTTTTTGCCCTGCCCCGCACCGTGCCGGTGCTGGCTGCCGTGCCGGAAAAGCTAACAGCTGTGGTAGAGCAGCCGGTGGAAGCCGCTCCCGTTGAAGCGGAGGAAGAAGCCCTGCCCAAGCTGCCCTATGCCGATGGCGTTTACGTTGGCTCTTCCCGGGGCTACGGCGGTGCCGTCCGGGTGCAGGTGACCATGGAAAGCGGCAGCATCACGGAGGTGGAAATATTGGACGCCTCCCACGAGACAAAGCAGTTCCTGCGGCGCGCAAAACGGCTTTTGACCACCGTGGTGGATGCCCAGAGCTGGGAGGTGGATGCTGTTTCCGAAGCCACTTACACCAGCCGGGGCATTCTGGGCGCGGTGCAGAACGCCCTGACCGGCGAGGTGGTCAACAACCCCCTGCCGCCGCAGCCAAAGCCCACCGCGCCGCTGGTGGTGGAGGAATTTACTGCGCCCTCCACCTACTTGGACGGCATCTACACCGCCGAAGCCATAGGCTTTGAGGGCAAGATCACAGTGCAGGTCACAGTGGCAGAGGATAAGATCACGGATATCACGATTCTGAGCGCTGAGGACGAGGAGGAATATCTTTCCCGGGCAAAGCGGGTCATCCCCGCCATTCTGGAGGGACAAAGCCCCAACGTGGATGCCGTTTCCGGCGCGACTTACTCCTCCACCGGCATCCTGAACGCGGTCAAGCTGGCGCTGGCAAAGGCAGCGGTTGCCCCGGCAGAGGAAGCCGACCCGGAGCAGGCAGCATCGGAAGAAGTGGTGGAAGAAGCCGCGCCGTCCGAAGCGGCAGAACCCGAGGAAACGCCGGTCACTGCGCCCACCGTGGAGGTGGTGCAGCCGGAGGAAAAGCGCACCGTTCCCGCGTGGTTCAAGGAAGTATGGCAGCAGCTTTTCCCGGCAGATGCACCGGCGTCCTCTGAACCGGTTTCCTCTGAGGAAGTGCTGTCCGCATCCGAGGCGGCGCTGCCGCCGGAAGAAACCGGACCTGAAACGGAAGGAGCAGCGGAATGAAATACAAGAATTTTCTCCTCCGGGCGGTGAATCTGCTGCTGATTTTGGGGGTACTGTGGCAATACCAGCAGGTAGCATTAGTCCGAGCTGCGGCGGTGAGCCAGCGCAAGCAGGAAATTGCCGAGGTGGAAGCCTACAACGCTTCCGTTTTGCAGGCGCAGAGCGCAGCGCAGGCAGAGCAGAGCCAGAGCGGCTACCGGGACGGCACCTACGAGGGCAGCGCCTATGGCTTTGGCGATATCATCCGGGTGTCGGTGACTATCCAGAACGGAAAAATGACCGATATTGCGGTGCTGGATGCTTCCGGTGAGGACAAGCCCTACTATAAACAGGCGCTGCCTTTGCTGGACGAGATGCTGGCGGTGCAGTCTGCCGAGGTAGATACCGTTTCCGGTGCCACCCTCACGGCAGAAGGGCTCATCGGTGCAGTAGAGGACGCACTGGGAAAGGCGGCAGGATGATGGAAAAAACACAGACAAAGCCTTTGACGGCGGCGCAGCAGCGTCAGCGGGACAAAAAGCGCCGCACATGGCTGCGCGCCGGGGTGCAGCTGTTCTTCTTTGTGACCATGCCGGGCGCATTCGTAGCCGGTTTTTCCGGGGTAAAGCAGATCTTCCTGCACATCGGTGCGGGCGAGGTGCTCTCGGCAGATAGCTTCACGCTTTCCCTGCTGGGGCTGTGCGGCTTCACGTTGCTGTTCGACCGGTTTTTCTGCGGGTATGCCTGCGCCTTTGGCAGCTTGGGCGATGCCGTCTGGGCGCTGTCCGGGCTTGTCCAGAAAAAGCTGTTCCACCGCAAAAAGCAGCTCCGTCTGCCGGAGCGGGCGGTGCTTTGGGGGCAGAAGGTCAAATATCTGCTGCTGGCAGGGCTGGTGGCGCTGTATGTGACCCGGCAGGAAAAGCTGCTGACCGGCGCAAGCCCGTGGGAGGTGTTTTCCCGCCTGACGGCACTGCGTCTGCCGCCGGAGGGCTTCGGCGTAGGCATTGCGCTGCTTGTGCTCATTTTGCTGGGCATGGCGGTGCAGCCCCGGTTCTTCTGTCAGTTTCTCTGCCCCATGGGGGCGGTGTTCGCCCTGCTGCCGGTGCTGCCCTTTGCGCGGCTGCACCGGCAGAGCGAGGGCTGCATCCCGGGCTGCAATGCCTGCAGGCAGCAGTGCCCGGTGTGCCTGAAGCTGGAGGAAAGCAGCCTGCGCAGCGGGGAGTGCATCGCCTGTGAAGCCTGCGTGGGCACCTGCCCCAAGCAGAACATCCACCGGTGGGATACGGCGCTGTGCAAGCACCCGTGGCTGCCGGTGCTGGGCAAGGCGCTGCTCTTTTTCCTGCTGGGCTGCTGGCTGGGCTTCTGCCGGTTTATCTGAAACAAAAAAGGGAGGCCGCCGCACAATATCGTGCAGCGTCTCCCTTTTGGCTAAGACGATTTTGAATGCCCTCCGCTATGCTCTGGGCATTTTCAGCGGAAAAGCTATTTATAATTTCGGAACACCGGAGCGTCTGCGGACGCTCCGGTGTTCCATTTTCACGGTAAAGGCTTCTGCTCCAGCAGGTCTGTCATGCTGCGCAGGCTGATGCCAAGGGTGGAAAGGTTATGCAGCATTGCGCTGGTAGCCGGGGGCAGAATGCCCAGTGCGCCCAGAAGGATGAGCGCGGAGTTGAAGCTGAGGACGAACCGGTAATTGCTGCCCACCCGCTTTTGCAGGGCGTTGGCAATGGCTTTTAAGGTCACCAGCTCTTCCAGACTATCGGCGCGGATGGTCACATCTGCGATCTCCCGGGCGATGGCGGCACCGGAATGGATGGCGATGCCGATATCTGCCGCCGACAAGGCAGGAGAATCATTGATGCCGTCGCCGATCATCACCACCGTATGTCCCGCAGCCTTTGCATCGCGGACAAAGGCGGCTTTATCCTCCGGCAGCACCTCTGCAAAGCAGCGATCCACCCCCACCTGCGCCGCAATGGCGCGGGCAGTGCGGTCGCTGTCGCCGGTCATCATAACGGTCTGGGTGATGCCCAGCTTCCGGAGCTTATGCAGCACCTGTGCCGCCTCCGGGCGCAGGGGGTCTGCGATGCAGATGACCCCTGCCAGCACCCCGGATGCGGCCAGATACAGGTGGGAATACTGGGGGTCCAGTGCATCGAATTTTGCCTGTTCCCCTGCCGGGATGGTGCAGCCCTCGTCCTCAAAAATGAAGTGGGCGCTGCCAATGACCACCCGCGTGCCGCCCACCCGGCTGGCAATGCCGTGCGCCACGATGTACTCCACCTCGGAGTGCATCTCTTCGTGGGAGATACCCCGCTCTCTGGCGGCGCGAACAACGGCGTTTGCCATGGAATGGGGGAAATGCTCTTCCAGACAGGCGGCAAGCTGCAATACCTCCTGCTCCTCACAGCCGGAGAAGGGCACCACCTGCACCACCTGCGGGGTGGCACGGGTGAGGGTGCCGGTCTTATCGAACACGATGGTGTCCGCCTTTGCCAGCGCTTCCAGATACTTGCCGCCCTTTACAGTGATATGATATTCTCCGCACTCCCGCATGGCAGAGAGCACCGCCAGCGGCATGGAAAGCTTCAGCGCACAGGAAAAGTCCACCATCAAAATGGAGATGGCGCGGGTGACGTTGCGGGTAAAGGCGTAGGTAGCCACCGTACCGGCAAGGCACCACGGCACCAGACGGTCGGCCAGCTGCAAAGCCCGGTTCTCGGTACCGGACTTGAGCTTTTCCGATTCCTCGATCATCGCCACGATCTTATCGTAGCGGTTGGCGCCACCCTCTGCCTTGGCCACAAGGACGCACTCGCCCTCTTCCACCACTGTTCCGGCGTAGACGGTGGCACCGGTGGTCTTGCGCACCGGCATGGACTCGCCGGTCAGGGCGGCTTGGTTCACCATGGCTTCGCCCTCCAGCACCATGCCGTCCAACGGGATCATATTGCCGGAGCGCACCACCACTTCGTCCCCTGCGTGGACGCGGGTCAACGGCACCAGCACCTCGCCCTGCGGGGTGCGCACCCAGACCTTATCCACATTCAGCGCCATGCTGCGGGCAAGGTCGTCCAAGCTCTTTTTCCTTGTCCACTCCTCCAGCAGGCTGCCCACCGTCAGCAGGAACATCACCGAGCCTGCGGTGCTGTAATCGCCCCGCAGAAGGGAGGCGGTGATGCTGAGCGCATCCAGCACCTCTACCTCCAGCTTGCGGTGCAGCAGGCAGCGGACGCCCTTCCAGACAAAGGCGATGGAGCGCCACACTGTATACGCCGCCGCGATGGGTGCGGGCAGGAACACCTTGCGGAACACCCGGCCCGCCACAAGGCTGACCATCTTTTCCTGATACTCCTGATTGATCTTCCGGCTGTCGTGGGAGGTGACCAGCACCTCCAATTCTTCGTTGTCAAAGCGGTAGGCCGCCAGCAGGGCGGCGGCGTCCTTCCGGCTGCCCCGGTAGGTCAGCACCACATCTCCGGTGCGCTCGTAGACGGTGGCTTTCTGGATATTGTCCTGCCCGTTCAGGTAGGCTTCCAGCACATCTGCCCGGTGCAACGTCATGCGCACAGCGCAGACGTGCACCCGCATCCGCCCCTTTCCTTCATGTAGGATCGTACATTTCATTGCTTTTCTTACCCCTCTGTGCAAAAAGAGCCGCCCAAAGCGGCGGCTCTGCTGCGCTATATCACTGTGCGGTCTGCTCTTCGGCCTGTTCTGCAGCCGTATCCTCGATGACCTCCTGTGCAGCCTCGGCGGCGCGGCTCTCGTTGATGGCCTTTGCATCGGCAAGGATGTCACCGGCCTCCTCCTGCACCTTATTCACGGTCTGCATGGTGCAGTCCTTCATCCGCAGCACCGCAGCGGTGGTCTGGGTGTAGACCTTTTTGGCATCCTTGCTGGACAGCACCTTGAAACCGGCAGAGCCGAACACCACACCGCCCAAAAACAGTGCAAGCTTTTTTGCATCAAACATATTTACCCCTCGTTTCTGTATTTCCTATCTGAGCACCCATCCCCTTGAGTGGGGCAGGCTCTTTATCTTTATATTGTAGCACGCTTTTGGGGTTTTTCAACATTTTCTGACGATGTTAGTACACATTAACATTGTTAGCAAAAGTTTGCGCAGTAAAGAAAAACAGGGCACTCCCCCGGAAGGAGTGCCCTGTTTGATGTATCTGTTATGCAAGGTGGAACAGATCGATCAGCACGACCATGGCAAGGCCATAGTAGACCACGACCGCCACCAGATCGTTGATCGTAGTGATCAGCGGGCCGGAAGCGACCGCCGGGTCGATATGGATCTTATGGAACAGCATCGGGATCAGCGTGCCCACCAGACTGGAAATGACCATGGACACGATCAGCGACAGCCCGACACAGCCGGACAGCAAAAAGGCCGAGGTCCAGACATAGCCCTTGAAAAAGTGGATGTAGCAGCCCAGAAAGCCCAGAGCCATCACAGCCAGAATGGCACCGTTCAAAAGACCCACGCGGGTCTCCTTCCAGAGCAGCTGCAGCTTTTTGGAAAGGGTCAGGTTTTCGTCCACCAGCACACGGATGGTCACCGCCAGCGACTGGGTGCCAACGTTACCGGCCATATCCAGCACCATGGACTGGAAGCAGATGACCACCGGCAGCACTGCTACCACCGATTCAAACGCGCCGACGACCGAGGAGACCAGCATCCCGAGGAACAGCAACGCGATCAGCCACGGGAGACGCTTTTTCACGCTTTCAAAAACGCTTTCGTTCAGATCTTCCTCGCCGGTCAGGCCGCCCAGCTTTGCGTAATCATCGCCCATCTCATCGTCGACCAGCTCGACCACATCGGACGAGGTGATGATGCCCACCAGCTTACCGGCATCGTTCAGCACCGGCAGGCTGCGCTCCGCGTAGTCCACGATGCGGTCGATACAATCGCTGATCTGCTCCCGGTCGGTGACATAGGGATAGGAGCGGACGATCAGGCTTCCCAAGCTCTCCTCTGCCCGGGCAATGATGAGGTCTTTCAGGTCGATGGCACCGTAGAAGTGTTCGTTTTCGTCCACCACATACAGGGTGGAGATGTTGTCGTTTTCTCCGGCCTGCTTTACCAGCTCGCTCATCGCCTGCCGGATGGTCATATCGTTTTTGATGGAGATGTAGTTGGTGGTCATTCTGCTGCCGATCTCATCCTCGTCATAAGAGAGCAGCATCTTCACATCTTCCACCGAGTCTTTGTCCAGCTTGTTGACGATCTCGTTTTTATCGGTATCGTCAAGGTCTTCCAGTGCGTCCACCGCATCGTCCGAGTCCATGTTGGAAATGACCTTTGCGGCCTCATGGCTGGGCAGCTCCTTCAGATACGGCTCGGCATCGTCCAGATAGGTAAAGATCTCGGCAACGGTATCGACACCCAGAATGGAATAGAGCGATTGACGTTCAGCGGGGGTCAGTACCTCCAACGCATCCGCCAGATCCTTTTCATGGTAATCCGACAGTTTTTCGGCCAGCTCTGCCTTGGGCAGATTGCTGTGAATGATGCTCAGAATTTCCTGTACATAATTCTTCTGCATGGGTAGTTCCTCCTGATTCCGCGAGCTCGACAAATCAAAATCTATCGCTCCGCTTCAAATTTTGCACCTCATCATAGCACATCCGGTATGCGGCGGCAACCCTGCCCACGTGAATTTTTTGTAAAAAATCGGGTATAAAAATCCCCGCCAAAGCAAAAAAAGACCAAAGCAGCAGTCCTTACGGTACCTACCGCTTTGGTCAAAAAGCTATTTATCCCTGCTTCTGGATGGTAAATGCAAAGGTCGTGCCCTTCTCCACCGCAAAGCAGGCGTCCGCATGGGGTTTTGCGCCCCAGCTGTTGTCGCCGCCCACGCCGCGCTGGAACTGGGCAGCTACAACACCGCCGCCGATGGCAGCCAGACTGTGGATGTCCAGAGCCGCTTTGCCAGGTACAGCATTGCAGCGTTCGATGCCGCAGACGGTTTGTGGAAAGCGTTGAACGAATAAGATCTCTCACAACGAAAAACAGAGCGTTCCCCGGCGGGAACGCTCTGTTTTTTCAGCAGTTTCTTTTTCGCCTTTATTCTTTTACCAAAGGCGGATGACCTTGATGACGCCCTCGGCCTTATCGCGCGCCAACTCCAGATGGTGCTGCAGCGCCATGGCTGCGCCGTCCCAGTCCCCTGCCAGAGCAGCATCCAGAATCTGCAAATGCTCCTCACAGGTCTGCTCCTGATTGATCATGCTCACCTTGCCGGTCATGATGCGGAACCGGGTGTTCAGGCCGGTGATGCGGTCGTAGGCAGAGCGCAGATACTTGTTGGGCAAGGTGCTCATCAGCAGCTCGTGGAAGTCATCGTCCGACTTGCAGAAGTCCTCGATGCGCTCGCTGTGGTGCATCAGCTCGGCGTAGGCCTCCAGCTGCTCCCGGGGGATGGCATTGCCGTAAGTACGCAGGGCGTAGGGCTCCACCAGCAGACGCATTTCAAACATACTGTGCACGTCCTCTTCGGTGATGCCGGAGACCATCAGTCCCTTTTTGGGCAGAATGGTGATCAGCCCCTCCTGTTCCAGACGCCCCAGTGCATCCCGCATGGGGGTGCGGCTGATGTTGCCCATCTCGGCGCAGAGCTTCTGCTCGTTCAGAAACTCGTTGGGGCGATACTCGCAGTTCAGGATCTTGGTTTTGAGGTACTGGTACGCCTGCAGCTTCAGGCTGAGTTTTGCCTGTGCATCCTGCTCTTTCATAAGCACACTCTCCTATTCTTCTTGTTCTTCTTCTCCAAAAACGTTCCAAAACGTCCGAACCGGCAGCGCAAACCCACCGCTGCCGGTTTCTTCTTCATGTTCAGCCAGCTTGTATCCCGGCTGCAATCCAACCACTTTATCTAACATATTATTTCACATCAGGGCATTTTTTACAAGACTTTCTACTTAACTTTGGCGTGTTTTCCGTTTTATACAAAGATTACACCTCGATTTTGCTACTTTTTACAATGTTTTTTGTGCTTGTCGCCAAATAGCCCCACTTTCCGCCCGCTTCTTTTGCATCCAAGGGCAAACTGTGCTACAATAGAACCAAAAAACAACACATCTACACCGGAAAGGACCGAAACTCTCATGGCACGAAGCGATGGCTACAACACCCGCACCCGGCAGCTCATCTTAGATTACCTCATCAACAACCGCCAGCACGCGGTAAGCGCCTCCAACATTCTGGAGCATCTGGAGGCACAGGGCGCAAGCCCCAACCCCACCACTGTATACCGTTATCTGGACAAGCTTGCCGGCGAGCAGCGCATTATGAAATATGTAGCCGACAAAGGCGAGCGGGCGGTGTTCCAGTATGTGGACGAGGGACGCCACTGCCGGGAGCATCTGCACCTCAAGTGCGTGCAGTGCGGGCGCATTTATCACCTGGACTGCCATTTTATGGATGAGGTGCGCGCCCACCTGATGGCAGAGCACGGCTTTACCCTGCAATGCGAGGGCAGCGTACTGTACGGGCTGTGCCGTCATTGCGCGCAGAACGCGGCACCGTCCGCAGCGGAAGAACAGCCCGCAAAAAAATGCGCCTGCTGTGTTGACACGGACAAAAACCCGTGATACAATGCAGACAATAAAAGCGTTGACCGGGAAAAGTAAGGCCTCAGGTTTTTCTTACAGAGAGTGCGGGATGCTGGAAACCGCGCAGAAAACGAAGCCCGAAGAACACCCGTGAGCCGCTCCCTGAACCTGTGTGTGCAGCAGTAGGGGCAGACGTGCGCCGCTCGTTATCGCGGCAGTGCTTTCAACGGGGAGAGCGCACAAAAGTGACCGGCGTATTGCGTATGCCGGTAATTTAGGTGGCACCACGGATACGGCAGCATATTCGTCCTAGGACTATGGGATGAATGTGCTGCCGTATTTTTTATTTTAAGAGGGGTAAGAAGTATGTGTTGTGTTATGGGTTATACGGGGCACGACCTGAGTGCCGAAAAATTCAAGGAGTATCTGCTGCGCACCGTGGACCGCGGGCCGGACGACCAGCGGGTGGTGGAGGGTCCCTATGGCCTGATGGGTTTTGGGCGGCTTGCCATCATGGGACTGACCCCGGAGGGGATGCAGCCCTTTTACCGGGGCGCTGACTGCGTGGTGTGCAACGGCGAGCTGTACGGCTTCCGGTTCGAAAAAGAGATCTTAAAGCGCCGGGGCTATAAGTTCTGCTCCGACTGCGACTGCGAGATTTTGCTGCCGCTGTACTACGAGTACGGGCTGGATATGTTCCGCCACATGGACGCGGAGTTTGCGCTTATTATGTATGATTCCCGCAAGGACAGGCTCATTGCCGCCCGCGACCCCATCGGCATCCGTCCGCTGTTCTACGGCTACTCCAAGTCCAGCCACAAGATCGCCTTTTCCTCCGAGATGCGCAACCTCATCGGCTGGTGCGATGATATCCGTCCCTTCCCCATTGGCAGCTACTACTGCGACGGCCGCTTTGTGCGCTACGAGGACATTGCGGACGTACCTGCCCCCATGCAGGACGATATGCCCACCATCCTGAAGAACATCCGCGAGAAGCTCATCGCCGGTGTGGAAAAGCGGCTGGATGCCGATGCACCCGTGGGCTTTCTGCTCTCCGGCGGGCTCGACTCCTCCTTGGTGTGCTCCATTGCCGCCAAAAAGCTGGGCAAACCCATCCGCACCTTTGCCATCGGCATGGACACCGATGCCATCGACCTGAAATACGCCCGGCAGACTGCGGACTATCTGGGCAGCGAGCACCACGAGATCATCATCAACCGTGAGATGGTGCTCAGCAGCTTGGAGGAGGTCATCCGGCTGCTGGGTACATGGGATATCACCACCATCCGCGCCAGCATGGGCATGTACCTGCTGTGCAAGGCCATCCACGAGCAGACCGATGTGCGTGTGCTGCTGACCGGCGAGATCTCGGACGAGCTGTTCGGCTACAAATACACCGACTACGCCCCCACCGCCGATGCCTTCCAGCAGGAGAGCCAGAAGCGCATCCGGGAGTTGTATATGTACGATGTGCTGCGGGCAGACCGCTGCATCTCCTCCAACAGCATCGAGGCGCGTGTGCCCTTTGGCGACTTGGACTTTGTGCGCTACGTCATGGCCATCGACCCGGAAAAGAAGCTGAACCGCTACGGCAAGGGCAAGTACCTGCTGCGCAAAGCCTTTGAGGGCGACTGGCTGCCGCCGGAGATCCTGTGGCGCGAAAAGGCCGCCTTCTCGGACGCCGTAGGCCACAGCATGGTGGACGACATCAAGGAGTATGCCGAGGGCCTGTACACCGAGGAGGAGTTCCAGATGCGCCGGGCAAACTACTCGGCACACTGCATGCCCTTTACCAAGGAGAGCTTGCTGTACCGGGAGATCTTCGAGAAATACTACTACGACCAGAGCCGCACCATCGTGGGCTTCTGGATGCCCAACAAAGCATGGCCGGGCTGCAACGTCAACGACCCCTCTGCCCGCGTGCTGGCAAACTATGGTGCTTCCGGCGTGTAACGCCAGAGCATTTTGAATGCGCTTCGCTGTGCTTTGCTCATAAATAGCGGAAAACATATTTTATTAGAACAACGTCGGACAGCCCGCGGACTGTCCGACGTTGCGTTTTTACAAAAAAGCCCCCGCCGACAGAGGGAAAAAAGTGTCGGCGGGGGCTCGGGGAAATGTCAAATCAGGGGTTCAGGGCTCAGTCGTCTGCGGCCTCGTCCAGATTGCCCAGCTTCTTGGCCTGCTCCACAACGGCAGGCACCAGCATCTCGGGCAGAGTCTCGTAGCGGGCGAACTCGGTGGTGAACCAGCCGCGGCCCTGCGTGGTCTGCCGGATGAAGGTGGTAAAGTTTGCAAGCTCTGCCAGCGGCACCTCGGCGATGATGGTCTGCAAGCCGTCCTCGTCCGGCTCCATGCCCAGCACACGGCCACGGCGCTTGGTCACATCACCCATGATATCGCCGGTGTTGTCGTTGGGTACATGAGCCTTCAGAGTGTGGATGGGCTCCAGAATGACGGGGCCGGCCTCCGGCATAGCGGCTTTGTAGGCCAGCTTTGCAGCCATGATAAAGGCCATTTCAGAGCTGTCCACCGGGTGGTAGCTGCCGTCCAGCAGGGTGGCCTTCAGGCCGACCACGGGGTAACCGGCCAGCACGCCCTTTTCGGCAGCCAGACGCACGCCCTTTTCTACGGCGGGGAAGAAGTTCTTGGGCACGCTGCCGCCGAACACCTTTTCCTCGAACACCACCTGCTCGCTGTCGCAGGGCTCGAAGTTGATGATAACATCACCGAACTGGCCATGACCGCCGGTCTGCTTCTTATGGCGTCCCTGCTTCTGGCAGGCCTTGCGGATGGACTCGCGGTAGGCAATGCGGGGAGCTTCCAGACCGATCTCCACGCCGAACTTGTTCTTCAGCTTGGCCTTGACCACATCCAGATGCTGCTCGCCCAAACCGCCGATGACCTGCTGATGGGTCTCGGCGTTGTTGATGTAGCACAGGGTGGGATCTTCTTCCATCAGGCGTGCCAGTGCGCTGGAGATCTTGCCCTCGTCGCCCTTCTTGGCCACGGTAACAGCCATAAACAGGCTGGGCTTGGGGAACACAGGCGCGGGCAGCTTGACCACACGGTCTGCATCGCACAGGGTATCGCCGGTCTTTGCGCTCACCAGCTTTGCCACTGCGCCGATATCGCCGGCACCGATGCCGTCGTTCTCCATCTGCTTCTTGCCAAGGACAGTCAGGGGCTTAGTGATCTTTTCCACCTCGCCGGTGCGGGCGTTGGTCAGCGGTTCGCCTGCGGTCACCTTGCCGCTGATAACACGCAGATAGCTCAGCTTGCCCACAAACGGGTCAGCCACGGTCTTAAAGACGTAGGCGGCAGTGGGCTCGTCCTCGGTGCAGTGCAGCTCCACCGGCTCGCCGTTGGCGTCCTCAGCCAGCGTGCTGGCCTCGTGCTCCGGGCTGGGCAGCAGCTTGTGCATATTGAACAGCAGCATATCCAGCGCCTGCATGTTCACGGCACTGCCGCAGAACACGGGGGTGATCAGGCCGTCCTTAACGCCCTTGCGCATACCCTCCACGATCTCCTCGGTGGTAAAGGGCTCGCCGCCGAAGAACTTTTCCATCAGCTCATCATCGGTTTCTGCAATGGCCTCGCTCATGGCCTCGATCAGGCCTTGGAAACGGTGGCCAATGTCCGGCAGATCTACCTGGATCTGCTTGCCACCCTCGTACTTAAAGGCCTTCTGGCTGAACAGGTTGATGTACACAGGGGTGCCGTCATCCAGCTTTGCGGGCACGACGCAGGGGCAGACGGTGGAGCCGAAGCGGATCTTCATATCCTCAAGGATCTTGAAGTAGTTGGCGTTTTCCAGATCGCACTTGGAGACGAACACCATGGTGGCCTTGCCGTTCTTGCGCGCCAGCTGGAACGCCTTTTCTGCGCCCACAGTAACGCCGCTGCGGCCGGACACGCACACCAGCACGCTCTCGGCGGCGCGGATGCCCTCGTACTCGCCTGCTTCAAAGTCGAACAGACCCGGTGCATCGATCAGGTTGTACTTGATGCCCTCGTACTCCACCGGCACAACAGACGCCGACAGGCTGGCCTTGCGCTTTGCTTCCTCGGGATCAAAGTCCGAAATCGTGGTACCGTCCTCAACCCGGCCCATACGCTCGGCAGCGCCCGAAAAATAGACCAACGCTTCGGTCAGCGTGGTCTTGCCGCTGCCGGCATGGCCGGCAATCAGAATATTGCGGATGTTGTTGCTTGCGTATTTCATATCGGTTTTTCCCTCATTTCCGCCGCACGGAGCATTCTCTCCGTTTTTGTGGCATATTTTACAAAGATAATACCACACTCGAAACGATTTTTAAATATATCGTTTCAAAATTTAGCAAAAACGCCTGCCAAACTTCCGGGCACTGTTTTGTGCAAGTTGACATTTGGGTGTAAAACGGACGGGCAGAAAAAACAGAACTCCCGGCAGCGCGTACAGGCGCGGAACCGGGAGTTTTCGTTGCAAATATGCGGGTTTTGTGGTATGCTGTAAGTGCCGCTTCGGCGGTAAGGGCGCTGATTGCATAATCGGTGGTCTAGCTCCTTCCGGCTGCGCGCCAGAGGGGACGAAAAACTTTTTGCTTCCCCTGAAAGGGGGGATGCCTCATGACGTTTGAACAGGTCGTGCTGCTGCTCACGCTGCTTGGCGGAACAATCCACATTACCTTCGAGATCACATGGACGATTTCCAACGGCAAAAAGAAATGACCGCTCATGCCCTCAGAAAGCAAGCGGTCATTCTTTACGACTGATTAGCCGGATGAGGAGCTGGCCATTGCAGTCAGCGCTCTTTCTATTCGTAGTATAGTCTATTTTTCCGGGTTTGTCAAGCCGCAGACCCGCATAAAGGGGCAGGAGGTTTTACGCGATGAAACGCGAAGATTATATCAACTGGGACGAATATTTTATGGGCATTGCGCTGCTTACCGCCATGCGCTCCAAGGACCCTAACAGTCAGGTGGGCGCGTGCATCGTAAGCCCGGAAAACAAGATCCTTTCCCTAGGCTACAACGGGATGCCCATGGGCTGCAGCGATGACGAGATGCCATGGGAGCGGGAGGGTGCACCTTTGCAGACCAAGTATATGTATGTCTGCCATGCCGAGCTGAACGCCATTCTCAACAGCGCCCACAACAACCTGAAGGGTGCTCGGGTTTATGTGACCCTGTTCCCCTGCAACGAGTGCACCAAGGCCATTATCCAGTCCGGCATTGCCGAGGTGGTGTACTACGGCGACAAGTACCACGACAGTGATTCCAGCATTGCGGCGCGGTTCATGTTCGAGCACGCCGGTGTCCGGCTGACCCCCTATAAGCCCACCGGACGCCGGGTAGAGCTGGAGCTGTAAGCATAACCTTTTTATTGCAATTCGCAATAAATTATGTTATTCTACCCATAAGACGCTGATTGCATCATTGGTGGTCATGCTTTCTGTCCCGTATCGCTGATTCTTCCTGTACATGGAACGAAGCAGAGGTTCAGGGAGGGAAACTTTTTTGAAGAAAACTTCCCTGCGCCTTGAAGGCGAAGGGAGGGATATCGTTTGAATCTGACAGAAGTTTTGAATCTTCTCATGGTCATTCTCACACTGTTGGGACTGATTTTGGAAGTAGTCCGTCTGACCGTCGAGGTCATGGATAAGAACTCGCAGAAGAAAAATGACGACAACAAAAAAGATTGACCGCCTCAAGCCTTCCAAACCGAGCGGTCAATCTTTTGACTAATACGGGACAGAAAGCTGACCTGTGCAGTCAGCGTCCTTCTGTTTATAGTATAACCTTTGCCGTGTTCTTTGTCAAGGCAGGCACGAATGTTCCCTCTTGACCTTCCCGATACAACGTATTATAATAGAATCACATCTTGAATAAATATTCAATGGTTCTTGCATAGAGAGGGAAATATACAATGGAACTGAAAAATCGCAGCTTTTTGAAGCTATTGGACTACACCCCCGCCGAGATCGGGCAGCTGCTGGAGCTGGCCGCTGACCTGAAAGCCAAAAAGAAGGCCGGTATCCGTCACGACCAGCTGCGGGGCAAAAATATTGCTCTGATCTTTGAAAAGACCTCCACCCGCACCCGCTGCAGCTTTGAGGTAGCCGCCCACGATCTGGGCATGGAAGTGACCTATCTGGATCCCTCCGGCAGCCAGATCGGCAAAAAGGAGTCCATCGCAGATACTGCCCGGGTGCTGGGGCGGATGTTTGACGGCATCGAGTACCGTGGCTACGGTCAGCAGATCGTGGAAGAGCTGGCGCACTACGCCGGTGTTCCGGTGTGGAACGGCCTGACCAACGAGTTCCACCCCACCCAGATCTTAGCCGACTTCCTTACCATTCAGGAGCATTTCGGTCATTTGAAGGGCATCCACTTTGTTTACTTCGGCGATGCCCGCTACAACATGGGCAACAGCCTGATGGTGGGCTGCGCCAAGATGGGACTGCACTTCACCGCCTGCGCACCCAAGAAGTACCAGCCGGATGCCGCGCTTGTGGAACAGTGTCAAGCCATTGCAGCCCAGACCGGTGCCACCCTCTCCTTTGAAGAGGACCCCGTCAAGGCCGCAAAGGGCGCAGACGTGCTGTACACCGATGTGTGGGTGTCCATGGGCGAACCGGTAGAGGTTTGGGCGGAGCGCATCCACGATCTGGCTCCCTACCAGATCAATCAGGATCTGATGAATATTGCAGGCCCGGATGCAGTATTTATGCACTGCCTGCCCGCCTACCACGACCACAAGACCACCGTAGGCAAGGAGATGGGCGAGCGCTTTGGCCGCGATGCCATGGAGGTGACCGACGAGGTGTTCGAAGGCCCCCAGAGCATCGTGTTTGACGAGGCCGAGAACCGGATGCACACCATCAAGGCGGTCATGGCAGCCACCTTGGGATATCAGAAATAAAGAGAATAAGCCCGGAAGGTTCGCAAACCTTCCGGGCTTATTCTATCTAAAAATAATTTTCCGCTCAGCGATCATTCCGAAACTGCATTCTGCAGTTTCAGCACGCCTGCCTGCGTCAGGCGCTTACGCAGCAGCGCACCCACGATGCAGGAAACCACGATCTTGCCCAAGTCCAGCGCAATGAAGGGGTAGACGCAGACGGTCAGCGCGTAGCCTAACTCGCACTGCATCTGGAACACGAACCATGCCGTGCCCAGCACATAGCAGGCGGCATCGCCCAGCACCAGACCCACCGCGGAGATCACCGGATTGCCCTTGCTCTTTTCAATGAACATACCGCCGATGAAGGCCAGCAGCAGATAGCCCACCAGATAGCCGCCGGTAGGGCCTGCCAGCTTGGCAAGGCCGGCACCATAGCCGGAGAACACCGGAATGCCGATGGCGCCCAGTGCCAGATAGATGACCACGCTCAGGGTGCCGAACTTCGGCCCCAGCAGCCATGCGGTCAGGCAGATGACAAAGTTTGCCAGCGAGATGGGCACGGCTCCGATGGGCACGGTCAGCGGGCCCAGCACGCACAGCACGGCAGCCATCACAGCGGTAACGGCCATCTGGTAGGTAGTCAGTTTTTTGTCTTTCATAGTCAGTTTTCCCCTCTGTTTTTTCGTTTTGCAAGGCATCTGTGCCCGAGTATACCGCACCGGTGCGCCGCAGGTCAACGGAAAAGTTTGCAAAGGGTTTACAATCCGAAATTTGATTGTAATACTGTGGAAAGTATGTTAAAATAAAAATGCCGCCGGAAACGGCGGCGGGTGCTGTCTGCATAAAAAGGTGGTCTAACGTCCTCCGGCAAGTGTCCGGGGGCTGTGAAACCTTATTGCTCGGTTCCCCCGGACGCAAATGCGAAAGGGGGGATGCGTCATGGTGTTGAACGATGTTCTGCAACTGCTTGTCGTCATCGGCGGTACAGTGGGAATCACGTTTAAAATCTCATGGGCGATCTTTCAGGAGATCCATAACAATAAGAAATGACCGCCCACAGTCTCGCAAACACTGAGCGGTCATTCTTATTGACTACTTAGCCGAAGGAAACTGACCCTTGCAGCCAGCACCCTTTCTATTTGCAGTATAGCCCATTTTGCACGAAATGTCAAGAAAAACACGGAGGTTCCCATGGGTGGAGGTCATGTATCGCGGCCAGATTTCGGGATGCCGCAGCCGGACGCGGCGTACCCGCTGACCGAGTTCTATCTGCTGGCACAGCAGGCGCTGGAAAAAAGCGGCAGCTTTATGCTGCCTGCCCTCTACGCAGGGCTGCACGCCCCCGCCCGGCGCATCTACCGGGAGGAGGCCGCCGGGTATTTACAGCTTGCGGCAGCTCCGGCAGAGGGCCTGACCCGGCTGCTCTCCCCTGCCCGGATGCAGCTTTTATACAGCAGCTTGCAGGTGCAGCCGGACGGCACCCCTGCCGCCCTTTTGCTGACCGAGGAGTGCACCCGCCTGACCGTGGCGGTGCAGCTGCTGCCGCCCTTTGTGTGGGAGGACCCGCTGCCGCCGCTGCCGGATGTTCCGGCGGCGCTCACCCTGCAACTGACCATGCAGGACGTAATGGCCATCGACACCGCCCCTGCCGCACTGGCGCAGAAACTGGTGCACAGCACTGATGGCAAATGCTGGCTGCACCACCCCAAGGCCGAGACCTTTCTCTCCGAGCGGCTGGCACTGCTGCAAAGGGTCTATAAATAAAGAAGGGGCACCCTCCCCTCTTTTCCTTTTTGCGATTCCGTGGTATACTGACCGGTAAACCGGCAGGATATCCAACCTCTGTCGGAGAACGTGGACGTGCCTTGCGGTCCGGTGCGTCCGGCACACAAAAAATGGAAGAAACCGGGTTTTGTTCTGCAATAATCGGGGATGCTGAGCCGTATATTGAGTGAACGTCCCCGTGAGAACCACAAACATTCCATCGAGAAGCCCGCTTCCGGGCATCCAAGGAGAGTTTATAACAATGGGACAGCTGACCAGAAACGAAGTATTTACCTTGGCGGTGCAGCGTTACAGCGACACCGTCTACCGCACTGCGGTGCATAATTGCCGCTGCACAGCCGATGCTGAGGATGTGGTGCAGGATGTGTTTGAAAAACTGCTGCACTACAACGGCATCTTTGAGAGTGAGGAACATCTCAAAGCATGGCTGCTGCGGGTGGCCATCAACCGCTGCCGGGACCTGACCCGCGCCGCCCACCAAAAGGACACCGAGCTGGACGAGAACCTGCCCGCCCCTGATGTCCTTGCGGAGGACGGCAGCGTGCTGGATGCCATCCGCACCCTGCCGGAAAACTACCGCAACGCCATCTATCTGCATTACTACGAAGGATACACTGCGGCAGAGATCGGGCGGATGATGGCGGTGCCCACAAACACGGTACTAAGCTGGCTGCGGCGCGCACGGGCACAGTTACATACGATGCTGAAGGAGGAGATCGAAGATGAGGTGGTATGAATATAAGATGGAGGTCGATGACCTGACTGCCCCGGACGATCTGAAGGCAAAACTGCTGGCCATGACCGACACCCTGACTGCGGAGGAAAAGGCTGAGCCTATGATGGCTGCCCCTGCCCCGCAGACCGCTGCACCCGCAGCACCCCTGAATACCGAAACCAAAAAGAAAAAGCCCATCCACTTCCCGGTAAAGCAGCTGGGCACGCTGGCTGCCTGTTTGGCCGTGTGTGTGCTGGGTTACAGCACCCTGCATCTGGGCATCGGGATGGGCAGCGCCAAAAGCAGCGCGCCCGCCCTGTACGCAGCCGAAGGCGCTGCCAACAGCTCCGCTGCCTCTGTGGCAGCGGGCGGGTTTGATCTCCAGCACGCCGCGCTGGACAGCACCCCCGAGGCGGTGAATTACAGTCTGGAGGCAGACGACCGCTCTCTGGAAACGGAGTACAGCGGCACCGGCAGCGCCGAAGCTGCTGCGCCTGCGGTGGACAGCGCCAAGATCATCTACACCGCCAACCTGACGCTGGAAAGCAAGGACTACGAAGCAGCCCGCAGTGCGCTGGACAGCGCTCTTGCCGAGGCGGGCGGCTATCTGGAATCCAGCAGCGAGTACACGCGCACCGGTTCCAGCCGCTCCGTCAACCTGACCTACCGGGTGCCGCAGGCCAACTACCAGAGCTTTCTGGAGGCTGTGGCCGCTGCCGGTAATGTGACCTACCGCAGCCAGCAGGCCGATGATGTGACTACCCAGTATATGGACGTGTCCGCGCGGCTTTCTAATCTGCAGGCACAGCGCACCCGCTTACAGCAATTGCAGGAACAAGCCGAAACTCTTTCGGATCTGTTGCAGATCGAGGACTCCCTCACCGAGGTGCAGTCCCAGATCGAAAGCTGGCAGAGCCAGCTGGACTGGTACAGCGATCAGGTGCAGCAGTGCACCGTGTATATCGACCTGAACGAGGTGCAGACCTACACCCCTGCGGACGAAGGCTTCTTCTCCCGCATCGGCTCCGCCTTTACCGCTGGCTGGGGCAACTTTGTGAACGGCTTGCAGCAGTTCGTGGTAGCGCTGGCCTCCGTCTGGCCGCTGGCAGTGCTGGCGTGCGCCGCAGTCGCCCTTGCACTTGCATGGCGCAAAAAGCACCCGAAGAAGTAGCTCCCGTAGAAATCCATTTTCCGCATAAAGGCTTCCCCGGGCTGGGGGAAGCCTTTTGTGCAACCCCGTTGAAAAAACCACCCCTGTCCCGCCGGGCTTCTACGCCGGGAGACAGGGGTGGTTTTGTATATTTTGCAGTACTTATTACACGCCGGAATAGGCCGAGAAGCCGCCGTCCACCGGCAGGCAGATGCCGGTGATGAAGCCCGCTGCCTCATTGTTCAACAGGAACAACAGTGCGCCCACAAGGTCTTTTTCGCTGTCGCCGAAGTGTCCCATGGGGGTGGCGGCAAGGATCTTTTTGGTACGCTCGGTAGGGGTGCCGTCCTCGTTGAAGAGCAGCTTTGCGTTCTGCTCGCTGGCAAAAAAGCCCGGAGCGATGGCGTTGACCCGGATGCCCACCTTGCTGAAGTGCACCGCCAGCCACTGGGTAAAGTTGGTCACAGCAGCCTTGGAGCCGGAGTAGGCAGGGATCTTGGTCAGGGGCAGGTAGGCGTTCATACTGGAAATGTTCAGGATGTTGCAGCCCTCGCGGCCTACCATCTGGCGGGCAAAGGCCTGCGTGGGCAGCAGCGTGCCAATGAAGTTCAGGTTGAACACCATCTCCACGCCGCTCTCGTCCAGATCAAAAAAGGTGACGGTGTCACTTTCCAGATCGGCCATCTCAAAGTATTCCTTGTCGGTGTTGGCGCGGGCGTTATTGCCGCCTGCACCGTTCACAAGGATATCGCAGGGGCCAAGGTCTGCCAGCACATCCTCGGCTACCTGCAGGCAGTTGGCCTTGTTCATCACATTGCAGGTGTAGCCCTTGGCAATGCCGCCCTCGGCTTCGATCTCGTCCGCAAGTTCCTTGAGCTTATCCATGTTGCGGCCCAGCAGCGCCACCTTTGCGCCTGCCCGTGCCAGCGCCTTGGCAAAAATGGAGCACAGCGTGCCGCTTGCGCCGGTGACAACGGCTACCTTGCCGGTGAGATCGGTGTTCAGTACGTTCTTTTCCATAACATCCTCCTGTTACAGCTGTATTCATTGGCTAGAGTATAACAGAAAAAGACGGTCTTTGCCAGAACATTTTCAATTATAAACACCCCGCTGCGCAATGCCATTGAGCAAAACGCAGCGCCCCTTTTTATGTGGATAAAATTTCCTCCAACTACGCCCGCCGCATCGAAGCGCTTGATCCGGTGGAGAACGTGCAGGCCGCGTCTGGAATATGTTCAGCTTCGCACGGCTCTGGCTGTTTTCCCCCCAAAAAAATCACAGACACAAAAAAGCAGATTGAATTTTAAAAATTCAATCTGCTTGGTGGTTGCGGGGGCCGGATTTGAACCAACGACCTTCGGGTTATGAGCCCGACGAGCTACCAGACTGCTCCACCCCGCGATATTTATTTTTTGCTCTTCAGCGGCTCTCGCTGACTGCTCAAGTATAATACCATAGGCCGGGCAGAATGTCAACCCTTTTTTTAATATTTTTTCAGTTCCTATTGCTAAACATCAGGTGCAACGAGAAAGCTTCCGGCAGCACCAAAAGGCGTCCCCTTGAGGGCCAACTTCCCCCGGCTGGGGGAAGATGTCGCGCAGCGACAAAAGGGGGAATCTGGCTTTGAGTGAGAGGGTTCGTCCCCCATTGCCGCGCAGCGGCACTTTCTTTGCGCACCTTGCCCAAAACGGCGGGAAATTTTTCTCTTTTCCTGCGTGAATGGGGGTTATTTTGCATCGAATCGCGCTTGCAGGGCGCGGGCGGCGTCTGCTATACTTATGATATGGAAGAAAGCAACACCCACTACAACAAAGAACGGAGGTTGACCCCTATGAAAAAACTGGCAAGACTGACCGCCCTTCTGCTCACCGGTGCACTGCTGCTGGTGCTGACCGCCTGCGGGGCTGTGCCGGGCGGCGGCGCTCGCATGACCCCCGAGGAAATAGCGGCAAAGCAGCGTCTGCTGGACGAGATCAACAACTACCGCGCAAGCCTTGACCCTAGCCTTGCGCCGCTGGTGGAAGTAAAACAGCTCTCTGATGCCGAGCAGGAGTTGATAGAGCACTTCCGCGCCGCCGGTAAGACCGTGCTGCCAGAGAGCGAAGGGGATGAAGCCCTTGATAGTCGGCGCAGCAAGACTACGGACTGGACGCTATGTGCTGATTTCGGCTTGAGGCCGGTTGGGGAATTCACCATTCTGGCTGCCAAGGTTCCAGCCAATACCCCGGAGGGCAAGGCAGAGCTGTTGACTGCATTGAGTGATTCTGGTGCCTTTGATGATGAAGATGGCACAAGCATCGGCATCGCCGTTGTGACCATTGACGGACAGATGTACTGGACCTGCGGCGTGTATCACTGACCCCCTTCCCCGCAAGCCTGACAGGATCCTGTAACAAGAACGGAAAAAAGTTTTTGATAGAGCAAAGCCGGAGCGTCTGAGGACGCTCCGGCTTTGTGTTTGTGTTCAGCTTACCCTTCCGCTCTCTACCGAGAAGCTGACATCCGCCGCAGCCATGGTGGACTTGCGGTGGGATACCAGCAGCACCGTGCGTTCCTTGCACGCGGCGCGGACGGCGCGCAGGATGATGCCCTCGTTCAGGCTGTCAAGGTTGGAGGTGGGCTCGTCCAGCAGCAAAAAGGGTGCATCGTGCAAAAACGCCCGCGCCACCCCGATGCGCTGCCGCTCTCCGCCGGAAAGGGTGCCGCCCAGCTCACCCACGGGGGTGTCGTAGCCCTTGGGCAGGCTGCGGATAAAGTCATCCAGCGCAGCCTTTTTGCAGGCAGCCTCCACTTCTTCCTGCGTAGCATCGCGCTTTGCAATGCGGATGTTGTTGCCGATGGTATCCGCAAACAGTTCGGTCTCCTGGGTCACAAGGCTTTCCTGCGCGCGCAGGGCGGCGGTGTTCACCCGCCGGATGTCCGCTGCACCGAACCGGATGCTGCCGGTCTGCACGTCCCAAAACCGCATCAGCAGCCGCAGCAGGGTGCTTTTGCCGCTGCCGGAGCGCCCGGTGATGCCCACGATCTTTTTTTCCGGGATGGTCAGGCTGATCTCCCGCAGCACCTGCTCCCCCGCGTAGCCAAAGCTGACGCCGCGCACCTCAGCCCCCGCAAAGGGGGTGTTTTCGCCGTCGGTCACCTCGGGGGTCACCGGTGCTTCGTCCAGCAGTGCCAGCACGCGGTCTGCGCTGGCAAATACCTGCGTTAGCCCTGCGCCAAGGTTCGCCAGCGCCACCACCGGCCCAAAGGAGCTGAGAGCGGTCAAGGTGCACACCAGCACCCCCTGCGCCGCCAGTTCGCCGCACCGGTACAGCCACAGGCTCACGCCCAGCACCGCCAGCGTGGTGAATAAGATCAGTGTGTTGGTCACGGCTACAATGAGCCCCTCGCGGTACTTCAGCGCCGTCTGCTTTGCGCCCAGCGCCTCGCTGTGGGCGGTGATGCCCGCTGCCCGGGCGGCGGTGTCCTGATACTGCAAGGTGTCCCGCAGGCCGCGCAGGCTTTCCAGCACATAGCTGTTGGTATCCGCCAGCGCCTGCCGGTATTCCCGGGCAACGGCCTGTCCGCGCTTTGCGCTCCACACCGGCAGCACCGCACCCACCAGCAGATAACCCGCCAGCAGCGCCAACGCGGGCAGAATGTGCCAGTGCGCCACAAAAGCAGTCATGCCCGCCGCCCAGAGCACGGCGATGCACACCGGCGAGATGGTGTGGGCGTAGAACACTTCCAGCGCCTCAATGTCAGCGGTGATCAGGGAGATCAGGTCGCCCCGGTCGCGGCCCTCCAGCTTTGCGGGGGTCAGGCGGCGCAGTGCGCCGAACACCTTATCCCGGATGAGCGCCAGCAGCCGGAAGGCGATATAGTGGTTGGACGCCTGCTCCGCATAGCGCAGCACGCCGCGCAGCAAGGCAAACACCAGAATGCACCCGAAGGCCGTGCCCACCGTGGGCAGCGGGCTTTGCAGTCCGGCGGCGGTCAGGATGGCAAAGCCGCCGAAAATGGTGATGAAGGTGGCGCAGAAGTGCCCCGCCACGCCCATAACGATAGCTGCCAGCATAATGGGCAGCATGGGCTTTACCAGCACGATCAGCCGCGCCACAATGGCGGCGGGGGTGCGGTGAGTGGTTGTGTCGTTCATCAGGCATCCTCCTTTGCAAAGGTCTCCAGCTGCTTCTGGGCGGTGTACAGGCGGCAGTAAGCGCCCTGCTGCGCCAGCAGCTGCGCGTGGGTGCCGTGCTGGGCAATGCTGCCGTTTTCCAGCACATAGATGCAGTCGCTGTCCACCACGTTTGCCAGCCGGTGGGAGATCAAGATCACCGTCTTTTTCCCCGCCAGACCCCGGATGGCTGCCATGATGTCGTTTTCGCTCTCGGCGTCCACGTTGGAGGTCGCTTCATCGAAAAGGTAGATGGGGGTATCGTGCAGCAGAGCACGCGCCATGGCAAGGCGCTGCCGCTGCCCGCCGGAAAGGTTGCTGCCGCCCTCGTGCACGGCGGTCTGTAAGCCGTTCTGGCTGCGGCAGAAGTCCGCAAGGTTCACTTCTTCCAGCGCCGCCCAGAGTTCGGTCTCCGTCGCCTGCGGTTTTGCCATGCGCAGGTTGTTTTCCACCGTACCTTTAAAAATGGTGGAATCATGCGGCACAACGGTCAGCGTGCGCTGCCGCGCAGCCTGCTGCAACTGCTGTACCGGCACGCCGCCCATGGTCACCCGGCCGGTATACCCGGTGCAGCGCCCCGCCAGCAGGGCGGCAATGGTGCTTTTGCCGCTGCCGGAAGCGCCCACCAGCGAGACAAAGCTGCCCTGCGGCACGGTAAAGGAGACGTCCCGCAGCACGGTGCGGTTTACCTCGTAGCCAAAGGTCACATCTTCCAGCGCCAATGTGGTGTCCGCCGGGGCGCTCTGTGCGCCGTCCTGCGGCTCTTCTGCTGCCAGCAGCCGGAAGATCTTCTCTGCTGAAGCCGCGCCGTTCATGGCAATGTGGAAGTAGCTGCCCAGCAGCCGCAGCGGCAGGAAAAAGTCTGCCGCCAGCAGCAAAATGGTCAACGTGGCGGTCAGTTCCAGCTGTCCCGCCGCAAAGGCTGCCACGGCGCTGATGATGCCCAGCCCCGCACCGCCGTAGGCCATCAGGTCCATCAGGGTGACCGAGTTCAGCTGCATGGTCAGCACCCGCATGGTGATCTTGCGGAAGCGTTCGGCTTCGGCGTTCATCTGCTCGTGCTTCCAGCCGTCGGCCTGATAAATTTTCAGGGTGGTCAGCCCTTGGATGTTCTCCAGAAAGCTGTCGCCCAGCGTGGTGTACTCGCTCCAGTAGCTTGCCAGCAGCTTTTTGGCGAACTTCTGCACCGCCACGATGGACATGGGGATCAGCGGCACGCAGCACAGCAGAATGACCGCCGACCGCGCATGCACCCCCACCAGCAGCGCAAACAGGGTGACGGGTGCCAGCAGGCTGTAAAACAGCTGCGGCAGATATTTTGCAAAGTAGGTGTCGATCTGCTCCACGCCCTCGCTTGCCAGCATGACCACCTCGCTGGTAGCCACTGTACCGGTATAGCCGGGGCCAAGGCGGGTGAGTTTTTCATAAATTTTGCTGCGCAGGGTACGCTTGACGTCCCGCGAGGCCTGATCGCTCATGCCGGAGGCCAGCATGGTAAAGGCAAAGCGCAGCGGTACCGTACCAAGACAGAGCAGGATATTCTGCCGCAGCGCGGCAACGGTCAGACTGCCCGCAAAGGCCGCTCCCACCAGCCGGGCGACCGCCCGGACAAAGATGATATTACACACCAGCCCCAGCCACTGGAACGCCACGTTTGCCCAAACATAGCGCAGCGCCGCCCGGTCGAAGGACAGCAGTTTTTTGTTTATCATGGGTGTTTCTCCTCCTCCTCTTCCACCATCCGCTCATAGTCGGCGGTGAAAAGGCGCTGGGGCAAAGCGCTGGTCATGGCAAGGGCGGCGCTCCACTGCTCCTCGCCCGTCAGCTCCCCGCTCACCGGCGGAAAGTGCGCCAGAATGGCGTCCAGCTCCTGCTGCACCCGCTTTGCCACCCAGATGCCGCGGTCGGTCAGGTAAATTTTGCCGTAATACTCCTTTACGATCATGCCCTGCTCCATGAGCAGGTTCAAAATGCGCACCACCGAGGGCTTTGTCACCCCCAGCTTTTCCGCAATGCTGCGGGAGCTGATGTCCAGATGGGTGCGGCTTACCTCGTAGATGGCCAGCAGATAGCGCAGATGCGCTGCCGTCAGCTGCATACCGGTCACTCTCCTTTTTGTGCGCCGGGGCTCGCCCGGTGTTATCATAAGCTAACTTTATTTTGCTTAAAAAAGAGCGCGAGCCGAGAGGTTCAGCCCGCGCCCTTTGCGGATCATTTCAATGCTCAGTGACAGCCGCTGCAACCGCTGCAGCTGCCATTGCAGCCGCCTTCGCCGCAGCCGCTGCACCCACTGCAGCCGCCGCCATGCTTGTGGGAGTGCCATGTGATCCAGCCCACACCGCCAAACACGATGACTGCCACAATGATCGTGGGCAGATTAAAATTTGCAGCGAGGAATTCCATCATACAAAACACACCCTTTCACAATGTCATGCGGTTTGATCAGATCTTGGTTACGTCGATCTTGACTTCGTTGTTACCCGCATACTTATTGGGACGCACCAGCAGGTAGATGAACGCTGCCAGCACCACAATAGCCACCACGGTGAACAGGCCGAAGTGCACCTCGCCGGTGATAAGGCCGCCCAGCTGATACACCACCAGCGCAGCGCAGTAGGCCAGTGCGCACATATAGCCGATGGCAAAGGCCGTCCACTTGCCGTTGTTCATCTCGCGCTTGATGGCACCCATTGCGGCAAAGCAGGGGGCGCACAGCAGGTTGAAGATCATGAAGGCGTAAGCGGACAGAGCGGTGTAGTCCTGTGCGACCGCTGCCCAGATCTCGTCGCCGTTCTCGGAAAGCTCGCCGCCGAAGTGGTACAGCACACCGAAGGTGCCAACCACGTTCTCCTTGGCGATCAGGCCGGTAACGCTTGCCACAGTGGCCTTCCAGTTGCCGAAGCCCAAAGGTGCAAAGATCCATGCGACCTTGGTGGCGACGATGGCGAGGATGGAGTTGTCCTGATCCTCAATCATGCCAAAGGCGCCGTTCTCAAAGCCAAAGCCCTGTGCAAACCACAGGATGACGGTGGAGAGCAAAATCACAGAGCCTGCGCGCTTGATGAAGGACCAGCCGCGCTCCCAGGTTGCCCGCAGCACGTTGCCCCATGCGGGCACATGGTAGGCGGGCAGCTCCATAACGAAGGGTGCGGGGTCGCCCGCAAAGGCCTTGGTCTTTTTCAGCATGATGCCGGAGCAGATGATGGCTGCCATGCCGATGAAGTAGGCAGACACTGCCACCAGCGAGGAGCCGCCGAACAGTGCACCAGCGATCAGGCCGATGATGGGCATCTTTGCGCCGCAGGGGATGAAGCAGGTGGTCATGATGGTCATGCGGCGGTCACGCTCGTTCTCGATGGTACGGCTTGCCATAACGCCCGGCACGCCGCAGCCGGTGCCCACCAGCACCGGGATAAAGCTCTTGCCGGAAAGGCCGAACTTGCGGAAGATACGGTCCATGATAAAGGCCACGCGGGACATATAGCCCACGTCCTCAAGGATGGACAGCAGGAAGAACAGCACCAGCATCTGGGGAACGAAGCCCAGCACTGCGCCGACACCGGCAACGATGCCGTCCATGATCAGGCCGTACAGCCAGCCCGCCACGCCGATGCTCTCCAAAAAGCCGCCCAGCGCGTTCGGCACGATCTCACCGAAGAGCACATCGTTGGTCCAGTCGGTGGCAAAGGTACCGATGGCCCAGCCGCCGTCCGCAATGGAGGTGCCCATGGACAGGGAGTACATCAGGTACATCACCACTGCAAAGATGGGCAGTGCCAGCACACGGTTGGTAACGATCCGGTCAATCTTATCGGAAACGGTCAGGTGCTCCACGCGGGCCTTCTTCTTGACAGCCTTGCCCACCACGGTGTTGATGTAGGCATAGCGCTGGTTGGTGATGATGCTCTCGGCGTCATCGTCCATCTCGGTTTCGCAGTCCCGGATGTGCTCGTCGATGTGGTCCACCAGTGCCTTATCGAGCTCGAGCTCCGCCAGCACCTTCTCGTCCCGCTCGAACAGCTTGACGGCGTACCAGCGCAGGAAACGGTCATCCACCTTGCCCTGAATGCTCTCCTCGATGTGGGCAATGGCGTGCTCCACGCTGCCGGTGAACACATGGGGCAGCTCGCCGGTCTTGGCGGCCTTGGCGGCGGCTACCGCAGCCTTTGCGGCGGCCTCGGTGCCCTCGCCCTTCAGGGCGCTGATTTCCACCGCCTGACAGCCCAGCTCTGCGCTCAGCTTCTTCAGGTCGATGGTGTCGCCGTTCTTGCGCACCAGATCGATCATGTTCACAGCCATCACCACCGGGATGCCCAGCTCAATGAGCTGGGTGGTCAGGTAGAGGTTGCGCTCGATGTTGGTGCCGTCGATGATGTTCAGGATGGCGTCGGGCTTCTCCTTCACAAGGTAAGTACGGGAGACCACCTCTTCCAGCGTGTAGGGGGACAGCGAGTAGATGCCGGGCAGATCCTGAATGATCACGTCCTTGTCACCCTTGAGTTTGCCTTCTTTTTTTTCCACGGTCACGCCGGGCCAGTTGCCCACATACTGGTTGGAGCCGGTCAGGTTGTTGAACAGGGTCGTTTTGCCGCAGTTCGGGTTGCCGGCCAGTGCAATTTTAATGCTCATTGCGGATACCTTTCCTCCCTTTTGGTCGTATCAGACCACTTCGATCATCTCAGCGTCGGCCTTGCGCACGCTCAGCTCGTAGTTGCGCACGGTCAGCTCCATGGGGTCGCCCAGCGGCGCTACCTTGCGCACATAGATCTGCACCCCCTTGGTGATGCCCATATCCATGATGCGGCGCTTCACCGGGCCTTCGCCGTGCAGCCGTGCCACGGTGGCGGTCTCGCCCACCTTTACGTCTTTCAGTGTTTTCATCGTACTCGTTCCTCCCTTGCGTTATTTCATGCAGCACCGGGAAGGCGCTGCTCAGGCCACCATGATGCGGCTTGCCATGGTCTTATCCAGTGCCAGACGGCTCTGCTTGACCTGCACGATCAGGTTGCCCGCGATCTCGTTGACCACGGTCACCTCGCTGCCAACCACGAACCCCAGCTCGGCCAGATGCAGCCGCACCTCGTCCTTGCCGCTGATCCTGCGGATGGTGACGGTCTCGCCTGCTTTTGTCATCGTCAAAGGCATCATCGCTGTGCTCCCCTTCCCTTGAAAAAATATGTGATGCTGCGGTGGTTAGTCAGCCGTAACTATCAGCGTAGATAGTTTACCGCTGCTAACCAAGCTTGTCAATAGATTTTTCATATCTCATAGTTAGTTTATATGAACAAACAAATTTTATGCCGGTATCGCCCCGCATTTTTATCAAAATCATCAATAACTAACTCTATTTTTTGAAGTAAAGTTAGCTAATGTTTACATTTTCAGGGGGTCATCTTGCCATTTTATAGGGCATTTTGCCCTCTCAGGCGCTCCCGCGCCAGCTCCCCCAAAGGGGGAGCCAAGCCGTAAAGTTCATCACTAAAGTTTTAGGTGCAATGAGAAATCTTCCGGCAGTGCTCTTGCCTCTCCCTTTGGGAGAGGTGGCACGGCGCAAGCCGTGACGGAGAGGGCGAGCCCGCCACCCCGCGCGGGAGTGCCGTCCCCCAAAACACACGACCGCCCGGCGCAGGGGTCAAAGCTGCACCGGGCGGTCATGTGTAAAAAGGAGGAGCTCTCTCCTGTGTCGGAAGCATAGGAGAGTTGCCAGGATAAAAGAGAGTATTTGAAAAGAGAATATCAATTTTTCAGGCGGCCACTGCCAACTTTAAAATGGGCGTGCCGCTGTGGAACAGCCGCAGGTACACCGCCGTGCACTTGGCCAGCTGGTCAAAGTGCTGCTGAGCGGCGGCGGGGTCGCCGTAGGACTTCCAGCACCCGCAGCAGGTAAAGCACTTGCCCCGGTGCCGGATAAAGCCCACTACATCCTCCAGCGGATAGCCCAGAAATACCCCGATCTCATGAGGGAAATCCGCCGCCTCCGCCGCGCAGCACAACCGCAGGCTGAGCTGGTCCAGCAGCGCGTTGCAGTCCGCAGCATCTTCCGGCAGACGGTAGCCCTCCCGGGCTAAAAAGCCGCGCACAGCGGCATCTGCCAGTACCGTTTGCAGCTTGGCGGCGCGGTAGACGTACACCAGATACTGCCGGGTAGCGATGCACCCCCGCAGCACCCGCACCTGCAAGCCCTTGGGGTTCAGCTGGGCATTCCAGCCCGCCACCCGCCGGGCAAGGTCGGCACGGTTTCGCGTTTCGTAGCGGAACAGCCCCGCAGGCTTCAGCCCCGCCAGTACCGGGGCACATTGTTCGATCATTACGGTCTCAAAATCACGCTCCATGGCGGTTCTCCTTTGGCGGCGGTGTCGGGATCAGTGTGCCCCGGATGCCGGGCAGTTATAAGTAAGGCTCAACTAACCGTCACCCCAAAAAAAGAAGCAGCACGCCCGGGCTGCGGGCGCTGCCGGTGGGGTCTTATGCAGTTAGTTGTTTCTAACGTCAGTAGTGTACCACAACGCAGCGGGGTGTGTCAAGCCCTTCCGGCAAAAAAGTTATTTATGGCAAACCACGCCTGCGCTACCTTTCCGGCGGCGGTTATGATATAATCGGGGTATTATCGGGTCTGCCCCTTTGGGCGCACCCCTGCCAAGGAGGTTCACCCCCATGCCCACACCCATCACCGCGTCCACCCTGTCTGCGCTGCTGAGCGCCGCGCTGGCGCAAAAGCTCACCCGCCCGCTGGTGCTGGCGCTGGACGGCCGCTGCGGCAGCGGCAAGACCACCCTTGCCAACGCACTGGCGGCGCAGCTGCCCTGCTGCACCCTGCTGCGCACGGATGATTTCTACCTGCCGCCCGCCCGGCGCAGCCCGGACTGGGCACACACTCCCTGCGCCAACATGGATCTTACCCGTCTGCGGGACGAGGCGCTGCGCCCTGCCTACGCGGGGCAGACGGTGGATTACCGGGCGTACAGCTGCCGGGAGGGGGCTTTTTTGCCCCCGGCACAGCTGCCCGCGCAGCCGCTGGTGATCTTAGAGGGCAGTTACAGCCACCACCCGCTGCTGCGCCCCTACGAGACGCTGCGGGTGTTCGTGACCTGCACCAAGGCCGAGCAGACCCGGCGCTTACAGGCGCGGGAGGGCGCACGCTACGCGGATTTTGCCGCCCGGTGGATTCCGCTGGAGGAGGGGTACTTTGCGCAATACGGCATAGCCGAAAACGCGGATTTTGTGGTGGAGACCACCCAAGGCGGGACGATTTAGAATGCGCGCCGCGTTGCTCTGCGCATCATCAGCGGAAAAAGATTTTTAATTTGGGGTTCTGAAAAGCCTGCGGGCTTTTCAGAACCCCTTTTTCACGGGTGGGGTCACCCCTTCAGGCGCTAACGCGCCAGCTCCCCCAAGGGGGAGCCTTTGAGCTCCGCCGGAAACTTTATCGCTACCGCTGAAGCCTTCACCCGCCGGGGGAAGGTGGCGCGCAGCGCCGGATGAGGGGCAGCACCCATTATCCTTGCTGCGCCCTCTCAGTCACCTGCGGTGACAGCTCTCCCAAAGGGAGAGCCAAGAGCACTGCCGGAAGCTTTCTCATTGCACCTAATGCTTTAGCAAGGGGCTTTAAACCTCGGCTCTCCCTTCGGGAGAGCTGGCGCGGGAGCGCCTGAGAGGGCGGCGCAGTGAGCAGACTGAGAGGGTTTCTTTGCGCACTTTGCCCAAAAAGGCGGGAAATATTTCTCTCTCCCTGCGTGAATGGGGGTTATTTTGCATTGAATCGCGCTTGCAGGGGGCGGGCGGCGTCTGCTATACTTATGGTATGGAAGAAAGCAACACCACGCTACAACAAAGAATGGAGGCTGACCCTTATGAAAAAACTGGCAAGACTGACCGCCCTTCTGCTCACCGGTGCACTGCTGCTGGTGCTGACCGCCTGCGGTGCTGAGACCGAGCAGCAGGCAAAGCAGCGGCTGCTGGACGAGATCAACAGCTACCGCGCAAGCATCCACCTTGACCCGCTGGAGGAAGTAAAACAGCTCTCTGATGCCGAGCAGGAGTTGATAGAGCACTTCCGCGCCGCCGGTAAGACCGTGCTGCCAGAGAGCGAAGGGGATAAAGCACTTGATCGTTGGGAGAGTATGACCGTGGGCTGGGATTCATGTGGCAGTTTGGGCGCGGTTTGGAAGACAGATGAGGATAACAAGTGGATCTACATTCTGGATGCCATGGTTCCAGCCAACACCCCGGAGGGTAAGACAGAGCTGTTGGCAACATTGAAAGACTGTCCTGCCTTTAATATCAGCAATTGCAAGAGCATCGGCATCGGCGTTGTGACCATCAAGGGACAGATGTACTGGACCTGCACCATGTATTACTGATCTCCCCTTCCCCGCAGACCCAACATGAACCTGTAAAAAGAACGGAGGATGACCCTTATGAAAAAACTGGCAAGACTGACCGCCCTTTTACTCACCGGTGCACTGCTGCTGGTACTGACCGCCTGCGGTGCCGCGCCGCTTGTGAGGGAGCGGCAGGCAAAACAGCAGATCCTCAACGCCATCAACCAATACCGTACCAGCAATGGTGCAAAAGCGGTAGATGAGATTCCGGAGCTCTCCAAAGCGGAGCAGTTTTGGGTAGATGCGTTCCGCAAAGAAGGGGACTACAAGGTTCTGTTAATCAAAACTGACCTTGTCTATGAGGATTATGATAAGATGATCCCCGCCGAATGGGCGGATGGTCCTTGTTTTGGATGGGATAACATCTCACAAGACGGTCAAGAATACAATCTTCTTGAAACGACCGATCCGTCAGACACCGCAGCGCTGATGCAGCTGTTTGCCGAAGAGAGTGACTTCAACGATGTCCGCTATACTGCTGTCGGCATCGGCGTTGCGACCATCAACGGCAAAATTTGCTGGGCGTGCACGCTGTATGAGCAGCTCACCTGATCCTCTTTCCCCACGGAACAACACTCCTTGAACCAAACAAAGCCGGACAGCTTGCGGGCTGTCCGGCTTTTGGTTTTGCTTGATTTACAGACTGTTACTTATTCTTGTACATATCCTGATAGTAATTCTGGTAGTCGCCACTGGTGACGTGGTTCATCCACTCCTCGTGGTTCAGGTACCAGTCGATGGTCAGCACGATGCCCTTCTCAAAGGGAGTTTCGGGATACCAGCCCAGATCGTTCTTGATCTTGGTGGGGTCGATGCCGTAGCGGCGGTCGTGACCCAGACGGTCAGCGACGTGCTTGATGAGCTCCTCGCTGATGCCCTCGTCCTGCAGACGGTCGTGCAGCTGGTTGATGATGGTCTTGACGATGAAGATGTTGGGGCGCTCGTTGTGGCCGCCCACGTTGTACACCTCGCCGATCTTGCCGCCGTTGGCCACCATATCAATGGCCTTGCAGTGATCCTCCACATACAGCCAGTCGCGGATCTGCATACCATCGCCGTAGACGGGCAGCTGCTTGTGGTGCTTGACGTTGTTGATCATCAGGGGGATCAGCTTCTCCGGGAACTGGTAGGGGCCGTAGTTGTTGGAGCAGCGGGTAATGTTCACCGGCATGCCGTAGGTGTCGTGGAAAGCCATAACGAACATATCGGCGCTGGCCTTGGAGGAGGAGTAGGGGCTGTGGGGGCACAGCGGGGTGGTCTCCATAAAGAAGCCGTCTGCACCCAGAGCGCCGTACACCTCATCGGTGGACACCTGCAGGTACTTCTTGCCTTCTTTCCAGGTCTTGGCATCGGCGTCGTACCATGCCTCCTTGGCGCGCTGCAGCAGGTTGACAGTGCCCATCACGTTGCTCTGCACAAAGATCTCGGGGTTCTTGATGGAGCGGTCCACATGGCTCTCGGCGGCAAAGTTGATGACGTAGTCGAAATCGTACTTTGCAAACAGGCTCTCCACCAGCTCCTTATCGCAGATATCGCCCTGTACGAACACATGGCGGGGGTCGCCCTCCACGTCCTTCAGGTTTTCCAGATTGCCTGCGTAGGTCAGCTTATCCAGATTGACCAGCAGGATCTCCGGGTATTTTTTGAGCATATAGTGCACAAAGTTGGAACCGATAAAACCGGCGCAGCCGGTGATCAGATAGGTTTTCATAGGTCAGTATCCCTCTTTATTTATTTGTTGTTGTCCCCGGACTGCGGGCGGGCTGCGGCGCGGGCGCGTTCCTCCTCGGCGCAGCAGTGCTTTGCCACAAGGTAGAGGTTTTTGTTCATGCTGTTCATGGTCTTGCCCATGGCGTTGGTGTATGCTTCCAGCCCTTTGTTCATGCTGTGAAGCTCCTCATAGGTGGCTTGGGTGTACCGTGCCAGACCCGCGCTCATGTTGCTGAGTTCCTTGTGAGTGGCCTCGGTATGCTCCACCAGCTCCGCAAAGGCGTACAGCGCCCATGCAAGAAACATCTGCAAGACCCAGAACACCACGGCGACCACCAGCCCCAGCACGATGGCTGAAAACCGGCTGATGGGCTTCAGCATTTCATGGACCGAACCGCACAGCATGGCTGCAAGCACAAAGGCCAGCACACACTGCACCTTTGCAAAGATTTTCAAGATCTTGACAGATTTGCCAAAAATCGCATCAAACATGATACATCCTCAGTTCTTCCGCAGGGGGTATTTTCAGTTTTTTCTCAGCCCTTCATGCCGTTTTCGCCGTCCCAGTGGGCGAAGAAGCAGGCCAGCGCGTCCTTCCAGTCGCGGACATCGTTGCCCACGGTGCAGCGCAGCATCCGGTTGTCCAGTGCGCTCCACTTGGGGCGGTCGGCGCTGTCCGGGTGCTTTGCCTTGTACTCCTCGCTGGTGCAGGGGGCAACAGTGGCGTCCACACCGGAAAGGCGGATGATCTCGGCAGCAAAATCGTACCACGAGCAGATGCCCTCGCCGGTGCAGTGGTACAGGCCGTACTCGTGGGTCACGCACAGCTGCAAGATCTCGTGGGCGAGGTCGGCAGCGTTGGTGGGGTTGCCGCACTGGTCGTTGACCACCTCCAGCTTGCCGAACTTTTTGCCTGCGTTCACGATAGTCTTGACAAAGTTTTTGCCGTAGTAGCTGTACAGCCATGCGGTGCGCACGATGAAGTGGCGGTGGCAGAACCGCTCCACATACTTTTCGCCCATGAGCTTGGTAGAGCCGTAGGCGCTGATGGGCCCGGGCAGGGTGGCTTCATCCTGCGGGATGCCGCCGTTTTCCCGGCCGGAGAACACATAGTCGGTGGAAACGTGCACCAGCCGTGCGCCGGTCTTTTCGGCAGCCTGTGCCAGATTGCGGGGGCCAAGGGCGTTTGCCTTAAAGGCATCGTCGTGGTGCACCTCGCACCCGTCCACGTTGGTGTAGGCGGCGCAGTTGATGATGATATCCGGGCGGTTGCGCCGCACGAACTCATCCACCATCTTGTAGTTGGAGATATCCAGCTCCGGCAGATCCACCGGGATCACCGTAGCGTTGAGCAGCTTTTCGGGGATGGGGCCCAGCTCGCTGCGGCCCTCCTGCAGCTGTTTGAGCAGCTCTGTGCCCAGCTGCCCCTTGCAGCCTGTGACAATGATTTTCATACCAATGTGCCTTTCCTTATGCTTAGTAGCGCAGCTTGCCGTCGGCCACGTTCTTCAGATGCTGGCCGTAGGGGCTCTTACCGTAGCGCTCGGCGCTTTCCAGCAAAGTGTCACGGTCGATCCAGCCGTACTTGAAAGCGATCTCCTCCGGTGCGCTGATCTTGATGCCCTGACGCTTCTCGATCATGTGCACAAAGTCGGCAGCCTCCACAAGGCTTTCCATCGTGCCGGTGTCCAGCCATGCAAAGCCGCGGCCCAGCAGCTGCACATCCAGCTCGTCCTTCTTCAGGTACATATCGTTCAGGGAAGTGATCTCCAACTCGCCGCGGGCAGAGGGCTTTACCTGCTTTGCCATCTGCACCACTTCCTTGTTGTAGAAGTACAGGCCGGTGATGGCGTAGTTGGACTTGGGATGCTGGGGCTTTTCCTCCACGCTGAGCACCTTGCCGTCCTTGTCGAACTCCACGATGCCAAAGCGCTCGGGGTCCTGCACATAGTAGCCGAACACGGTGCAGCGGCCCTTGTTCTCTGCGTTGGCCGCAGCGCTCTTGAGCAGCTTGGAGAAGCCGTTGCCGTAGAAAATGTTATCGCCCAGGATCATGGCGCAGCAGTCGTCGCCAATGAACTCCTCGCCCAGAATAAAGGCCTGTGCCAGACCATCCGGGGAGGGCTGCACCTTATACTGCAGATGGATGCCGTACTGGCTGCCATCGCCCAGCAGCGCCTCAAAGCGGGGCGTATCGGTAGGGGTAGAGATGATCAGGATATCCTGAATGCCCGCCAGCATAAGGGTGGACAGCGGATAGTAGATCATGGGCTTGTCGTAGACCGGCAGCAGCTGTTTGCTGGTGACCATGGTCAAAGGATAGAGCCGTGTGCCGGCACCGCCGGCGAGAATAATGCCTTTCATACTTGTGCACTCCTTTTTTCTGATAAAAAGATGTGCAGCTTAATTCAAAGCGGAGCTGCGTCCGCTGTAAACAATTTTGGGTCTGCCGCGTCCGCATTTTTGCAAAAGACGATAGCAGTACACTTTATTTTACTATGAAAGCACGCAAAATGCAAGAGGCGGAAACGACAGAAAGCGGTGTGCCGTCGGCACACCGCTTTCTGCGAATCAAAAACACTATTTTTTCTTCCCCGCTTACCACGCAAAGCCCCACTTGGAAAAGTAGCGCAGCAGGCTGCGCAGCTGCCACAAAAAAGGCTTCAGGCTGCGGTGCGCCGCGCGGTGCCATGCGTGGATGGCGGTGTACTGGGGCACCAGATACACCTTGCCCCGGGTGCGCATCTTCTGGGTAAGGTCGGCGTCCTCCACATACATGAAGTAGCCCTCGTCAAAGCCGCCCACGACCTTGAAGGCGGCGGTGTCCACCGCCGAAAAGCTGCCGGTGCAGAACTCGATCTCGGTGGGCTTTGTCAGGTCTTTGTCTGCCATCAGGTAGCGGTCGTTGCACTTTGCCCAGAAGCGCAGACAGGGCAGCTGACGGTAGGCCATGGCGCGCACATTGCACCGGCGCAGCGGCAGCTGCTGGGGCTTGCCGTCCGGGAAGGTAAGCCCCGGGCGGGTCATCACCACGCCGGGGTGCGCCGCCATCCAGTCCGCAAGGTCGCTCAGGGTGTCCGCCGTCAGCTGGATATCCGGGTTCAGGATAAAGTGCACCCGGCTGTGCAGCAGCGAGAGCACTGTGTTGTGCCCGGTGCCAAAGCCGCCGTTTTCCAGCCGGCAGAGCACCTGCACCGTCTGCCCGGGGACGGTGCGCAGGGTGCCGTCCTTGGCGGCGGCGGTCAGCTGCTGGCCGCTGCCGTCCGGGCTGGCGTTATCCACCAGATATAAGGTGAGCGGATAGCGGCGGGTGCAGTCCAGTACGGTCTGGGCGGCCCTGATTGCCTCCCCGGCGCCGTTATACACCACGATACAGGCCGAAAGCTCCATCTGCGTTCCCCCTTTCAGTTCGGTTTGGGTCAAAGGCTCACTCCAGCGGCTTGATATCAAAGCTGAAGTCCTCCTTCATCAGGTCAAAGTTGGGGTTCATGCAGGGGTCGCCCGCAGCCAGCTGCTTTGCCCACCGCTTCTGGAAGCGCTCCACCTCAGAGGCAAAGCGCTTGCGCTTGGCAGGGCTTTCGTCCAGCCCGCGGCTCTTGCTCTCGTAGTGGTACAGCTGGGCAAAGGGGGTGAACACGTTGGTGTAGCCCGCCTCCCGCACGCGCACGCAGAAGTCCACATCGTTGAAGGCAACGGCAAAGCTCTCGTCCAGCCCTTCCACCTGCTCGTATACGTCCTTGCGCACCATCAGGCAGGCAGCGGTCACGGCGTACACATCCTGCGCATAGACCAGCCGTCCCATATAGCCGGGGTGCCCCACAGGGAAGTTCTTGTGCATGTGCGCCGCCAGCGTCAGGAAGCCGAAGCCGATGCCCGCGTGCTGGATGGTGTTGTCCGGGTAAAGCAGCTTTGCGCCCACGCAGCCCACCCGGTCCTGCTGGGCGTACATGACCATCTCCTCCATCCAGCGGGGAGAGATGACCTCGGTATCGTTGTTGAGCAGCAGCAGATACTCGCCGGTGGCAGCGCGCGCGCCGAAGTTGTTCAGGGCGCTGTAATTGAAGCCGGTGCCCTGCCATGTGAGCACCCGCAGGGTGTCCGGGTGCTCCTTTTGCAGCTGCTCGTAGCAGCGGAAGGTGGCAGGCTCCTTGCTGTTGTTCTCGATGATGATGACTTCAAAATCCGGGTAGGTGGTCTTGCGGTAGATGGACTCCACGCACAGCCGCAGGTCGCCCGAATGGTCGCAGCTGGGGATCAGCACGCTGACCCGCCCGGGCTTTGTAATGGTGTAATCGGTCTTATAAAAGCCCGGGGTATTGGGCACCATGGTCACCGCGTCCACCGGCACGCCCATGCGCTCGTAGTGGGCGCGCAGGGCCTTCATGGCTGCTTCCAGACAATAGGTCTTGGCAGAGATGTTGCTGGCTACGCTTGCGGGGCTGGAACGCCAGTAGTAGAGCAGATGCGGGATGTGCACGATCTTCTCTGCCTGCTCGGTCAGGCGCAGGTAGAGGTCGTAATCCTGACTGCCGTTGAACTCTGCCCGCTCATCGCCGCCCACCTTTGCCAGCAGCGCCGCGCTGAACACGCTCAGGTGGCAGATATAGTTGTTGGAGCGCAGGTTATCCAGCATATAATCCGGCTTGAAGTGGTAGACCGTCAAATGGTCGATATCCCCCTCAAAGGTCACCTCGTCGGTGTACACAAAGTCCGCACCCTGCTTGGCAATGGCTTCTGCCACATACCACAGTGCACAGGGGTGCAAAATGTCGTCATGGTCCAGCAGGGCGATATAGTCGCCGGTGGCAAGGGCAAAGCCCTGATTGGTGTTGCCCGCAATGCCCTCGTTGCTGTCCAGTTTCTGGTAGCGGATGCGGCTGTCGGTACGGGCGCGCTCCTGTACGAGGGCTCCTACGTCCGCATCCTGCCCGGCATCCACCATGCACAGCTCCCAGTTGCGGTAGGTCTGATTCTGCACCGAGTCCAGCAGTTCCACCAGAAAATCGTGGGGGGTGTTGTACAGCGGCACCACGATGCTGATCAGGGGTGCATCGGGCTGGTCTGCGGCCTGTTTTACCAGCAGCTCCACGTCCGCAAAGCGGTCGGCGGGCATCGCCTTGCCCGGGAACAGCTTTTTATACTCCTTTTTGGCCTTGGCCTGTGCCATTACGCCCGCAAAGCCCACCCGGCGCAGGGTGGCAAAAAAGACGAACAGCGGGAAGGTGCGCCACAGCTGGCGGCACTTGCTTACCAGATACCGCAGCGGCCAGCTTGCCTTCCAGAAGGTAGAGTTGACCACGCTGTTCAGGGTCTTTTCCAAGTTCTGCTCGTGGCTGCGGCTCAGGGAAAGGTCGCTGCGCAGCCGTTCCAGCTGGGCAGACTGCTCGGCGGCGGTGCGCTCAGCCAGCAGGGTGCGTTCCCGCAAAACATCCAGCTGCTGCTCGTAGCCGTTTTCCAGCTCCGGCAGCTCCGGGGCGTCCATGCGGCAGAACAGCGCGGTCAGCTGCTCCTTGCCGTGATCCTTCCATGCAAGCTCCCGGCAGAAGCCCTGCGCAGCAAGCTGCTTTGCGCAGTCTGCCATGCCGGCGTACTCTGCGCACACCAGCAGCACCTTTTCCGCCTGTACGGCGGGCAGGCTGACCCACTGAGGGTCTGCCACCACCAGCAGCTCCGGGGCGCTTTGCACCACCGCAGTATTCATTTTACAAAAAGCTTTTTCCAGCAGCCCGCTGTCCTCCAGCACCTGTACGCTGCGGGGAGCCAGCTCCCGCACGATGCGCTGTGCCAGTGCACGGCAGCGCTCGGCGGCCTCCTGATTTTGCTTTTCCTGATCCAACTCCATGCTGATACTCCAATCCGTGCGTTTTTCCACGCAGTTATGTTTCCCGTTCATTTTTCACAAACGGATATAGTATACCAAATCCTGCGGCGTTTGAGAAGGTATTTCCAAAATTTCAGTCAAACACGTTCAGCGGAACAGCCCCGCCAGCCAGCCGAACAGCCCGCCGCTGCGGGTAGTGCGGGTACGGATCTGCGCCCCGGTATAGTAGTGCTGCAAAATTTGCTTGTAATTCATGCCTTCCTCGGCGGCGTATCCCACTGCGCCGCACTGGCTCATGCCTACGCCGTGGCCAAAGCCGTAGTAGGTCATGCAGGGGGTGCCGCTGGCATCGGTGCCAAAGTCAAAGCAGTAGCGGGAGGAAACGAACTGGTTGATGTACCGGTAGCTGCGCCCGTTGGACACCAGCGTATTGTACTGTACAAAGCCGCCCAGATCCTTGTGGGTAGTGTCGGCGCTCTGGTAGGGCTCGCCGGTGCGGCTGTCGTTGTATTCTATATAGGTGTAGTCCTTGCCGATCACCCGGCGCAGCAGGTTGTGGTACTGCTCCTCGTAGGGGCTTTCCACGCTTTGGAGGTAAGGCACATCCGTGCCCCACGCATCCAGACTGGCGCAGGTGCCGTACACGCCGGTCTGGGTGTTGTAGCCTGCACTGGCCGACCATACCGCATCGCACACGCTGCCGTTGTACACCAGTACCTCATCCTTGACCGCCTGCACCGCCTTGCGGATGGCGTTGCGGGCAGAAGCCGGGATCTGATTGACCGGGGTGTAGATCAGCGCATTGGTGGACGAGCCGTACTGCTTGTGGTATTCCAGATAAGAGTGGATGGCCACCGCCTGCGCCTTCCACGCCTGCTGCGCAGCGCTGGCGCTGACATAGCTGCCAATGGAGCCAAGCTCGGTGTAGGTGATGCCCACCAGACAATCCTCAAGATCCAGCGTGACATTGCGCTTGAGCCCCTGTCCCTTGATGTTCAGGTAGGGCATGGTGATCTTATCCTTGGAGCCAAACAGCCAGCTGAGACAGTTTTCGTCCTCTGCGGGGATCAGGGTAGTATCGGCCCCGCCGATGGTGGTGGCAGCCGAAGCCGCTGCCGCCGGGATGCAGACGCACAGCACCGCCGCCAGCAGAAACGCCGCCGCGCGGCGGGCAAAAGAATGCAGATGTTTCAAAGTCCGGTTCCCTCCTTGTGGGCATATTTTAGGTTTTGATATGACCTTAGTGTAGCACAGCCCGCGCCGCCGGGCAAGAACCGGAGTTATGTATTTTTTCGCCGGGCGGGACGATTTGAAAAAGGTGCAAAACTTCCTCTTGATTTTACCCATAGAATCCGGTATAATAAAAGTCGTTCAAAAACATGCGCCGGTGTGTCGGAATGGCAGACGAGGGGGACTCAAAATCCCTTGTGCTAATAACACGTGTGGGTTCGACCCCCACCACCGGCATAAAAAAGAGAACTTCCCCAGCTTGTCTGGGGGAGTTTTCTTTTTTATCTGCGGCGCGTGAGCACGATCTCGTAGTTTGCATAGGTCGTAATTGCCACGCGGGACTTCATCATTTTCAACCAGTCCATGAGGAAATCGTTGAAAAAGACCGGATGATGACCCTGCCCATATCGTAGGCGTATCGACCGTAAGTATCCGGGGAAAGGTTCATCACGCTTTCCCGCAGCCAGCGGGTCAGGTATTCCGGCACAGACAGGTCACCGACCTGCTGCATCGTTTCCGGGTTGAACTCCTTTTGTGTCTGACGCAGAAGGGATTCAGCCCGCTTTTTGTTTCCTTTTACAGGAAGTCCTGTGCTGATGGATTTGGTTCTGCGCTTTCCGTTTGCATCCTTCCAGCTCAGGACCATCTAATATGTACCATTCTGTTCTCTTAAATGTCCAGCTACATTTATCATAGAAACGCTCCTTTCTTTGTAGCCAAACGCTCTTTGCTCAGGCAACCTTAGTTTAAAATAAACAGGGCTGCTTTGCAAGGATGGCGCAAGGGATTTTTAAAGGTGCATCCCTCCTGAAGGTCAAGTCTTGTCCAGCAGGTACTCCACAACGCAGAGCTTCGGGATCTTGTAGCTGCGCCCCACACGGACAGACCGGATCTTGTTTTCCTTGACCAGCAGGTAGGCGATCTTCCGCCCCACCCCCAGCATTTTCTGAAGATGCTCCACCGTCACCACATCCGGGTAATCCTTGAACATCATCATGTACCGCTCTGTCTTGCGGTCGGGCGCTTCCTGAATCAAAGTGCAGGCTGCGATCTCGCTCATTCCTGTCCTCCCCTTTCCAGTTCAATATGTCAATTATTTAAAAGAAAATACTATATGTAAAGAGCGATGGCCTTTCCCGGGTACCATCGCCCTTGCCAAAGGAAAAGTCTGAGCTTAGAACTTCATCGGCAGTGCATCCTTCCTGCGCTTGCCGTTGTAGGTGGTGTAGATGGGATAAACGTACCACCGCCAGCCCGGGAGCCTTGCGGGGTTATCCCGGCTGATGCGGTAGAGCTCCATGGGATGGACGCCGCTCAGCGCACGGACAAGCCGCTCCGCGCTGTACTGCCCATGATACAGCTGCACAAAGTACATCACGCCCCGCAGGACAGCCGCCCGGAAGGAATCCGGTCTGCCCTCCCACGCTTCCACGATGTGCCGCAGGGCTTCGCAGTAGATCTCTTCGCCCAGTTGGTCGTATTGCTTAAGATTCGCTGCTTTCCTTGCGTCAACGTCATCTTCGCCATCACAGACTGCCACCGTGTTGGCATCATAGGCGCGTTCACTGTTCAGGACGCCCAGATCAAACTCATACATCGCCTGAATCGCCTCTTCGCTCATTCCGGCTTCGCGGTACTGCACACGGAGTTGCTCCCACTTTGCGTTCAGCTTGCGACGTTCATTACCATTATTGAAACTCATGTATAACCTCAAAATTTTCGATAAGTCGTGAAAAGTCGAAAATTTGGAAGGCTAACGATAAACACCGTAGCGGTTCACAGCCATGCGCTGCTTATAGCCGGAGATCTTCTTCTCCAGCAGCTCGTCCACGCAGTTCATCATGTCAGTCATTTTCGTGTCCTTTCCCCCGGACTCAGAGAGGGGAAGGATACCGATGACGGAGACTGGATAGGGGTTCACGCCATGCACTGAACCAGCCTGCAAAACGCAAAAAGGCCCGATTCCAGAGATGGGAGGTACACCCATAGACCGGTCGTTCTACCGCAGCAGACAGCGTCTGCCGGCTGGTAAAACTCCGTTATGGTATCCTTAACCCTCTCTAGAATCGGGCCTTACGATATTATTTTTTGTTCTTAGAACTTGCCTTTTTGGGGGTTCGTCCCTTGAACTGACTACATGATAACCGAGAACACCTCAAATCACCAGTTCATCAGATGCGCTCTAAAAAGCAGCACACAAAGCATCGTTATTTCGTGCTTTTATAAAAAATACCGTCATGTCAGATGCTCTTATGCAGCCTTACTGCGCCATTTTATTACCGTTTAGGGCTCCCTTCTTGAGCCCTTACCTCAGAAAAAATTTCAAAAAAAAGAGGCGACCAGACCGTTTTATGGTCCAATCGCCTCATAGGTATATTCTGTTGTGTCCGCATTAACAGGCAGTTTTGAGTTTCGCACATCCACATGCTTCAAGGCAGACATTGACTTGTTCGATGCCCTCTTTGTAATACTCCGTCAGAATCATCTGATAGACAGTATTCTTTTGATTGTTGAAATCCAGCGTGATTCCGCACATCCTCAATAAATCACCGCTTACAAGTGGCGGAAGGTGCAGTGCCACCGAGATGGCAACGATCTGCTCCACACTTGCATCCTGTCCTGCACGAAGCCGCTTTACCGTAGATACAGAGAGCCCAGACTCTGACTCCATCTGTTTCAAAGACATATCCCGGTCGTTCATCAGCAGCTTCAAGGCCTCTCCAAACCCTACCCCCGAAATCGTTCTGCGTATTGCCAACGACCATTGAACCTCCTCCGCAAACGCAACTGCAGCTGCCACCCCCTGTTCGGCAGTTTTCTGCGGCAACTGACGGCAAACCGAGCTGGCACTGACGGTTTCCACCTTGGTATCCGTATTCTTATGTACACCAGATGCCACCTCGGTTCACCTCCTTCCATACTGCAAATGCAAACAAAAAAAGACCGGAGATGCTAAGACTCAGTGACTTGTTACAAGTACACTATCCTAGCTTCTCCGGTCTTTGTATATACAAAGATTCCGATTGCGAAGTCAGATTGAATTGAAATAACAGTCCAATTCTCGAATGAGCATACTTATCCCCTTACATAATTCACAAAAGCAGTTATTTTAGAGTTATCTACCTAGAGTTTTTATAATCCTGTAAAAAATCCCGTTACTATTGCTTTTCTAATTATGTATTTTGGATCCGTATACCTTAAATCCAGAGATCCGTTTCAGCTTTTACCAATCGCATATATCTTTTCGCTGAAACCCACAGACTGCTTATATTATTACTGTTTCAATTCAGAGTATTGACGCTCGCATTTTCGGCTTTCCTTTCTGTTCAATTATGTTGTATTGCATTTACACTATGGAATCGAGATGATGGGTCAAAGCCTCCTTTTGGCTCAAATCCCATGGTGGTTATAGCACCAAAATTATCCAGCGTAAATACCTTTTCGACATCTTTGGACAGAGTTCCAAAGCCGGTCTCCCATTTTTGTGCAAGTTCACTTGTGCGCCCCTATAAACGCAAAAAAGCCGGAATAAACTCCTAAAATCCGAAATAATTTCAGATTTTTTGAAGTCCACCCCGGCTTACTACCCATTCGAGCAGTACCAAACCAAACAGGCAGCAATTCAATTTTAAGCTGGCTCACACGGTCTCCTGATGAGCCAAGTGTGCAGATTCGCATCTGCCTTTTCCTGTCCTTATCCTCAAACAGTGCAAATGAGCCGTGTATCCTTCTCCGGCAGGGAGTTGAACACACGGCTCATCATTTTAGGTTCAGAATCTCAAGACACTCGACAATCCCATGCCGTCTCTCGGGACAGTAAATCAGTTCCTCTTTCCCTTAAGTACTCGTTCACCTCATCAATCGACCTCATATACATACAGTTTAGAATCATCGAATGTGCTTGCTGTTCTTTGGTCGCAGCAAAGCTAAAACCCGCTTTTGCTATGAGCGCAAACGAAAGCCATGGAGGAAGGTGCATAGCAACGCATAGTGCAACCACGTTTTTCTCAGAAAAACTTTTAACCTTTCCATTTCTGTAGCGACCGATCGTTGACTCAGACACCTTTGATTCAAAGGCCAAAGCCTCTTGCGTAAATCCGAAGCGTGTCATCACATATCGTAGTGCTGCCGGGAAGCAAGCAGGCATATTCTCTAACACCTTGCGTTCTTCTTCAGTCTTCTCATGCTCAGACAGCCTTTCCTCCGGGTCTATAATACGATAGTAGTTTTTGATCTCTGTTTGATTTTTTTCAGCATGCGGGGGCATCCAAATTCCTCCCACGTCCGAAACTACTCAAGGTAGCCTCAAACGTGGGAGGAATGGGCATAGCGATGCTCATTGGATCAGTAGTCAAACCCGCAGTCGCGCGACTGGCCTTTTTGGCTCTATTAACCCATAGCATATGCAATTGCGCATGAATCTGTGCACACTTATTCAAAAGAAAAGAGCCATCTCAGCCGTTACCAGCACAGACTGTTCATCCAGACTCCCATGCAGGCTCATGTCAGTGCCATGAATCGGGTAGCTTAACTGGCTGGTTGTACAAAAAATTCGCCGTTCCTTTGGTGAAACGGCGAATAAAATCTTATATTATTTTTATTGTCTACTTGACGGAGTGCACGTCATTCTGCACGACACCTGAAATGGCTCTATAATCACTGTGCTATATACAAATCTTTTAGTTCGTCCAAAATCTGAGTAGAAAAGACGCTTCAATTCTTATTTTTTGTTTCGGAACTTGTTGGGCGATTGTCCAAGCTGTTCTTCAAAGATACGATAAAAGGCAGTCATATTATTAAAACCGCAGCTGTGTGCGATTTCCTGGATTGAATTATCAGTCTGTAAAAGCTGGCAACAGACAAGTTTCAACCGTTCACGGGTCTGTAGCTGCTTATAGCTCATGCCAGTCACTTTCTTCAGACGGGCAGAAATATATTTAGGATGATAGCCGAACTGTGTTGCAAGGTCCAGCAGAGTACAATCAACAGCGTGGCCCTCGATATAATAAAGGATATTCAGCACGTTTTGGGAATGAGTCGTGGCGATTTGCACCAACTGATTGTTGGAGTCCTCCTGATGCAAACGCAGAAGCTGCAAAAAGATCAGATCAAAATAGCCCTGGATCATTTGCTTCCGGTAAGGTGCATCTCCGTAATATTCGATCAGCAGTTGTTCGAACAGCCGGGCAATCTCAGGATTGTTGCCTGCCCGGAAGATGAGGTAATGATCGTGGGTCGTGGTGCTTCCGGTGGAAAGCACATGGACCATGAAATCCGAGAACAGGTTCTGACGGCCCGCCTTGTGAAAAAAGCTGTCCCCGAAAAATTCATTGGTCATGTTCATATTTATTACGATGTCACTTGGACCAAGGGTCAGTTTACGGCGCACCACATCTAGGTCAAAGATGCAGACATCGCCTTTGTATAAAGTGATGGGCTTATCGTCGATGAGGTAATCGCAATGCCCGTCATAAATGTAATTGATATTGATGTTGGAGTGCATATAGTAAGGCACATCCGTAAAACGGGAGTCCTTGCGCAGATGGATCTCATCGTTTGGCAGTTCCTGCAAATGAAAGTATAGCACATCCCGTCCGCGCACCGTGCGGTGCTCCATCGTTTTGAAACGCGGGCTCGGGGCACCGGGGTTGTCCAGATAAAACTGTTCCCGTGGTGTGATCTGCCGCAGAAAAGCATCCAGTTCGGCTCTATCCATATCTTCCTTTTTGACACTCCTTTCGTGCGAAAGCAACATTGAATTTGCGCGCATAGTCAAATATAATAAAAACAGTCAAGGACGTCCTGCAAATCTAGCCAATATTATACCACATTCCGAGGAAAATGTCTGCGTGTCTTTCTTGGAAATTGAACAAAGCAATTGGACAAGATCTGCCAAAATGACAGCTTACGCAGGTTAGGCATTTTGCAGGAACAGGAAAGGAAACTATCATGGATTACAAACAGCTGGCATCTCAGATCCTGGCTGCGGTCGGCGGCAAGGAGAACATCCAAAGTCTGGTGCACTGCGCTACCCGACTGCGCTTTCAACTGGCAGACAGTGCCAAGTTTGATACCGATACTCTCAAAAAGACCAAAAGCGTCATGGGCGCCATGTACACGGGCGGACAGTATCAGATCATCATTGGACCGGACGTCAACCATGTGTACGATGAACTGATCGTGCTGACCGGTCTGTCCGGCGGCACGGTGGATACGGTGGATACTACCGATCTGAAAGGCGAGAAGCCCAAGCTGATGGAACACATCATGGACACCATCTCCAGCCTGTTCACCCCGGCGATCGCGGCCATTACCGGCGCAGCTATGGTCAAGGTAGTGCTAGTGCTGCTGACCATGGCGGGCCTGATGGACTCTTCCGGCACGACCTATAAACTGTTCAGCATTGCAGGCGATGCGCCCTTCTACTTCCTGCCGCTGATGCTGGCCTACACCTCGTCCAAGCGGTTCGGCGTGGACCCGATGCTGGGCATGACCTTGGGCTTTATGATGGTCCACCCCAACTACACCGCACTGGTGGCGGCAAAGGAGCCGGTGTCCATGTTCGGCTTCCTGCCGGTCACTCTGGCAACCTACACTTCTACCGTCATCCCGGTAATCATGATCATCTATGTGGCTTCCTGGGTGCAGAAGTTTGCGGATAAGGTTTCCCCCAAGGTCATCAAGTTCTTCTTCCGCCCCATGCTCACCCTACTCATCATGACTCCGCTGGTCTACTGCGTGGTGGGTCCGCTGGGCAATCTGGTCGGTATGGGTCTGGAATCCGTGCTGGCGGTCATCCAGAACAATGCTCCCTGGCTGCTGCCCATCTTCTTTGGCGCGTTTGGCCCCATCGTTATCATGCTGGGTATGCACTATGCGGTCACCATCCCGCTGGCACTGGCCGCAATCGAAGCCTTTGGCTACGATATGCTGGGCCCCGGCTTCCTGGTGGCAAACATCGCACAGGGTGCCGCTGCTTTTGCTGTGGCTGCACAGGCCAAGGATAAAGGCTTCAAGTCTCTGGCAATCTCCACCGGCTGCAGCGCCCTTCTGGGCACGACCGAGCCGGCCCTGTACGGCGTGAACCTGCGCCTGAAGAAACCCTTAATCGCATCCATTATCGGCGGCTGCGCAGGCGGTATCGTCTGCGGCCTGGCTGGTGTCAAGCGCATCGTGTTCGGTCCCACCGGTCTGACTTCTATTGCCATTTTCATCGACCCCAACAATTCCATGAACTTTGTCTTTGCGCTGGTGGGCATTGCCGTAACCTTTGTGGTCACCTTTGCACTGACCTATGTGATGATTAAGAAGGATGCAGCTATCCAGAAAGAAATCGGAGCGTAACGAATGATGAGCCATTTTCCACAGAACTTTTTATGGGGCGGAGCTATTGCCGCCTCACAGGCAGAAGGTGCCTGGAATGAAGGCGGCAAAGGGCTGGACACCCAGGATCTGCGTGTGTTTGATGCCGACTGGGATGCAGCGCAGCGCCGCAAAAACCGCGATATCAACATGACGACCGAGCGTTTTGAAACGGCGCTGACAGCACGTGATGTCGAGCACTATCCGTTCCGCTGGGGTATCGATTTCTACCATACGTACAAGCAGGATCTGGCCCTGATGCAGGAACTGGGGCTTAAAATTTTCCGTACCTCCATCAGCTGGGCACGCATCTACCCCAACGGCGACGATGCCCAGCCCAACGAAGAAGGCATCCGCTATTACGTCGATCTGTTTACCGAGTGCCACAAGCGTGGCATGAAGGTGTTTGCCACCATTCTGCACTATGCAACGCCGGTGAACCTCATCACGAAGTACGGCGGCTGGAAGAACCGCCGGATGATCGACTTCTATCTGCGCTACTGCAAGACCCTGTATGAGCGGTTGGGCGTTCTGGTGGATTACTGGCTCCCGTTCAACGAGATCAACTGCTCCCGGTTCAACCCCTGGAACGGCTGTTGTCTGATCAAGGATCAGGAAGAAAACTACGATCAGGCTATCTTCCAGTGTACCCACCATCAGCTGGTGGCCAATGCGCTGGCGGTGAAGTTCTGCCACGAGATGATTCCCGGTTCCATGGTGGGCGGCATGATTGCCCGCTTTACCAGCTACCCTGCCACCTGTGACCCGGACGATGTGATGAGCGGCATTCTGGACGAAAACTACAAGAACTATTTCTATACGGATGTGATGGCCCGTGGTTACTATCCGGCCTACAGCAGACGGATGTTCCGGGAGCTGGGCGTTACCGTCCAGATGGAGCCGGGCGACGAAGAGATCCTGCGGGAGAATACGGTGGATTTCCTGAGCTTTAGCTATTATATGTCCATGATCTCCACCAACAACAAGGATTACGAAGTCACCAGCGGCAACCTGCTTTCTGGCAAGAAAAACCCGTATCTGCAAACCAGCGAATGGGGCTGGCAGATCGACCCCAAGGGCCTGCGCATCTCGCTGAACGAGATGTATGACCGCTACCAGCTGCCCCTCTTTATTGCAGAAAACGGCATCGGTGCAAATGACCAACCGGATGCGGATGGCGCTATCCATGACTCGTACCGAATTGATTATCTACGGGCGCATATTGAACAGATGGGCGAAGCCATTGAAGATGGCGTAAACCTGCTGGGCTATACCATGTGGGGCATCATTGATATTATTTCTTGTGGAACTATCGAGATGAACAAACGCTATGGTGTCATCTATGTGGATCGTAATGAAGCAGGCCACGGCAGCAACCAGAGGCTGAAAAAGGACAGCTTTGCCTGGTACCGTCAGTGCATTGCTACAAACGGTGAAGAAATGTAAGACAAAAGGCGGCTATATCCATGAAGATAAACCGGAGAAATTTCTTCCGTCTGCTGGGGGTTGGTGCTGCGGCTGCCGCCGTGACCGTCAGTGGGTTACCCGTAACTGCTGCTGCTCCTGTAGTCCCCTCCCCTATTGATTCTGCCGAAGACACAGACTTACTTTTCGCCCAATTTGTTGAAGGACATAACGATGTTCTGTGCTACCGACTGTTCACCCCCCACTCCACCGGCGAAAAGCTGCCCCTAGTACTTTACCTCCACGGCGCAGATGCCATAGGCCAAGACAACATCGCTCAGCTGAATAGCAAAAATGCGTACAGTTTTACTACTACTGCTGCCCAGACGCAGCATCCCTGTTATGTGCTTGCTCCCCAACTGCCAGCCCGTTTCACTGCCGCCGATGAATCTCCCACTGATGAACAATCTGCAAAAGGTTGGACCGACGAGGCAGTGCAAACTGCCCTGCTGGAAACTATTCAGGAGCTGATGGAAAGCCGCGGCAATATTGACCCTGATCGCATGTATGTTACGGGCCATTCCATGGGAGCGTTGGGTGTTTGGGGCATCGAAGCAATAATTGCAGCATTTCAATGAAAAAGGTATCAAAGCTTATGTCGCAAGGCAGCAGACGCTTCTGGCCGTAGATGTAGTTGATCAAACCATGGTTAAAGTAAGCACGGAACCACTTCTTCGGACTGTTGCTGCGAAGCAGTTCGTTGACCAGATTCTCAAAGTTCTTGGCAACCATCGGACGGTCGTGGATGCTCCATACCGAAGTACTGAACCTCGTGTCCGTGCTGCTCCAGCGCCTCACCCAGCTTAAATATGTACGTCTCTGATCCACCGTTGGGATACAAAAACTTATTTATTATCAATACTCTCATCTATTATTTTCTCCTGTACAGTTTCATGGTTTCTTTCGTGATTTCATCCCAGTTGTACTTTTTACAGATGAAGTCTGCGGCCTGCTTTTTGTGTGCATCCACCTTTTCAGAATGGTCACAAGCGTCCTGCAGCTTTTCTTGCAAATCCCGCACATCAGCCTTTTTGAAAATCAGTGCCTTATCTTCCACAACCTCTGCGCACTCTGGAATGTCGGAAACCAGACAGCAATTGCCGTAGCTCATCGCCTCCAGCAGGCTCAGGGGCATTCCTTCCAGATCGGACGGTAGCGTGTAGATATAGGCATTACTGTACAGTTCATCCAGCATCGTTCCCTGCACAAATCCAGTAAAGAGAATCCGATCATCACCCTTTGCCAGTTCTTTCAGCTCTGCCATAAAGGAATCCGTATCACTGGAGTCACCTGCGATGACAAGTTTTTTATCCGTCTTGACATTTTTGAAGGCCTCAACCAGATATCGAATACCCTTTTCCGGCACCAAACGCCCGAGGAACAATATGTAGGAATCTTTTTTCAGCCCGAACTTCTCCGTAATCAGATTTGCTTTCCGAATCTGCGGCCTATTCACGCCATTAGGGATAAAGTGTGTTTCTCTGCCATAAGTTTCCTTGAAATAGTCCTGCACGCCCTTACTTAGAACAATAATCTCGTCCGCGTATTTCACGGCTTTTTTTCGCCCTGACGGATAAATTTGGAGCCAAACCCTGACTGCCACTTCTCGCGCTGCCAGTCAACGCCGCCCGATGTCAAGTCTTGGACAACTTTTTTCACAAATAAATTTGAAAAAGCGCATAAAAATAAGCCCCACAAGGCTTTCAATCGGTTTTGTGAACCAATTGAGCCTTGTGGGGCTTATCTGCTTCTATATAGTATTTGTCTTATACTGCCTACAACGGCGTGTCCTCTATTACTTTCTTGAACTGCTCTAATAGGAAAAATATGAGCAGTGCTAGCCGAGGAGCGCATTTTTGCAGCCGTTCATCACAAAATCAAACCCGAACACCGCCGCAACGCAGAAGATTTCCGGCAGATACAGCGCACACAGCAGTGTATAGACCGCGCCGAGAGAAAGTCCCGTCATGCCGATTTTCTGAATTGGTGCAAACGGGTTATGCTGCAAAAAAAAATGCCACAGCTTTTTCCATATAATCCACCGGGATGCGCACCGTCTGTGCAGACGGCGACTCCCACAGGTAGTAACCCAGCGCCAGCACATGGAAGTCTCTATCCCGCAGCGCACGCGCACGCTTTTCCACAAAAGGACGCTTTTTCACCGCTGCCGCCTGTCAGAAGGATGGCTTTATTCGTCGGTTCTGCACTCTAAACGAGCCCCAAAAGCCTTTTCTTTCCAGTATACACCGATATGCCATCATTTTCTCTGTCATGGACCCTCGCCTTTTGCCGTTTATTTCATGGTCAGATCAATAAAACGGGAATGATAGTTTTCCGGTGGAAGTTTTCGGCGAAAAATCTGGTACACAGTTTCATCATGCGTTGTGATCACGATCTGCTTCCGACTGTTTTCCAGAATGCTCCGCACCAGATCCGCAAATCCAAGGATATTCATATCGTCGAAATGCCCTACCGGATCGTCGATCACGATCGTATCGATCGGAATATCCACCAGCGAAAGTGCACGACTCAAAAACGAGCTCAATGCGACCGTATTCAATTGTGCCGTACTGAAAAACCACTCCGGCTGATAGCATTCGTTTCCATCTGTCTGTGTAGTGATATACAATTCCGGTTCATTTTTCTCGCTGTTATATCCGACCTCATAACTGACCGTTTTCATGTATGGATGCGGATCGATTTTCTGATAGATCTCGTTGAAAAGTGGTTGCTGGAAAAATTCCTGTAATTTACACAAAAGTTCCTTTTTTTCCGCTTCCAGTGCAGTTCCGGCTTGTTCCAGCGTGCCGTTCCAATTTTCCATTTTCCGTTTCTGCGATTCCAGTTTTGCCTTATTCTCGTTGTATTTCCGAAAGCTTTCTTTTATTTCTTCCGAATGGATCACAGTATTCAAACCTTCGAGCTGTTTGTTTTTTTCATCCTGTTGTTCGATACATCTTTCCCAAGCGTAGCGCAAATCCTCCATCTGCGGATCCTTTTTGCCCACTGCCATTTTGATCTCCACAAAACGATCCTGGTACTCCTGCATCGCTTTTTGTGCTCTTTTTCTTTCTCGTTCCAGAAGTTTTATCGTATGCTGCGAATAGTTTGCAGCCTCCGAAAATCTCTGCAACTTCTTTTCCAAATTTTCGATTCGCCAGTTGCTTATTTCTACTTCGCTGGTCAGTTCGCTTTCCCGCACATCAAAATTAAAATTCAGCGGTCGGCTCTGCTGATAGGCAATGCCCTTTTCCCAAAGCGGATCATTTGGGATCGTTTCCATATATTTTTCCAATTTGGCACGCACAGCTTCCGATTTCCGCTTTTTCGCCTGTAATTCTTCTTGCCGCTGCTGCAACGCATCCTCTTGCGCGGACAGCTTTATTCGTTGGTTCAGACTTTCTGTCTTCTGCGCAGGAAGCGTTTCCTCCACCAGCAGAACCGTAAGCTGCTGGTTCAGATTCCATCCTTGCTGCGCCGCGTTTAATTGTGTATCCTGTTCCTCGTGTTCCAGTTTCTCCAGATACTGCTCTATATCCTCTTTGTACCGTTCCGCCTCCTGAACGTCCTTCGTACACTGATCACAAGCGTTATTTACATCTGTTATGACCCCATTGCGTTCCCGCATCCACTCTTCTCGAATCTCTTTATAGCTTCTTGCAAGAATCTTGGTTTCCTCGGAAATCCGCCTTGACGCTTCTTGCAGCTGCTTCTGCTGGCTGTCCTCCAGACGAAGCGTTGCTGCATACAGCATATCCCAGCTTTCAAACCGGGTATGGCACAGAGGGCACTCGCACTGCTTTCGATGCTGTTCCAGAAACGTCTTTCCCTCTTTTGCGATCTGCTCGAGCTGCCACTTTAGTTCCTGTGCCTTTTTGAGTTCTTCATGATGTGCTGTCCTGTGTGATCGATTTCTTTCCCACAGTTCTGTCAATTCATTGATTTTTCTTGCATAGTGGAACAGCGGATGATCGTTTGGGATTGGATGTTCCGCATAATCTTCCAATTGTGTCGGGAGAACATATTTTACGATCTTTTCTCGTTTTTTCTGCTGTTCATTTCGTTTGCGCTTTGCTTTTTCCACTGCTGTTTTTTGCTGTCTGAGCGCAAATTCCTGCTCCATTTTCTGCGCACGCAGCATTTCCGCTTTCTTTGCGAAGTCCAGCAGTTTTTTTGCACGTTCCTCACGCTGCTTTTCTTCAAGTTCCAGCTGCTCCATTTGTTTGGACAGTTCTATCCGCATACAGCTTATTTCCGCCTGCTCTTGAAACAGCTGTACCAGCGTCTTTTCCTGTTTGATGAGTTGTTCTTTTGCCGTGATGAATTTCTGGTTTTTCCGCACCATCTCTGCGCCGCCATGCTGCCGAATATATTTCAGGAGCCCAAGTTCCTGTTTCAGGTTCTTGCAGACTGCGTGCTCGTTTTCCAGTTCTCCCCGCAGTTTCGCACAGCCGATGTAAGCATCCAGCTTTTTCTTACACTGCAGGTAATTATCGGTCGCCTTCGTAAGTTCTTCCCGCAGTTTTGCATAACTGTTATCTTCCGGCAGCAAATATCGGTCTAGGACCTCCTGTTTCTTCTGCAAGGCTCCCAGTTCTTTCCCGATTGTTCCGCGGCAGATTTTCGCTTCCTCTAGAATTTTGCCGAGTTCTTCAATGCTCATTTTTTCGCCGGACAGCTTCAGCCGCATCGGATCCGGCGCTGTTGCATTATAGTTCTGCACACTTCTTATCAGTTGCTTGCAGGTATCTTCTACCCACTTTAATTTTTCGTGGTTTCGCTTCAGCTGTTCCAGTTCCGCTTCTGCAATCTTGCAGCGTTTTTGTGCTTTCACGTATTCAGCACAGCGCCGCTCATACCGCTTGGACAGCGCACCGCTCGGATCAACACATTCCATCCATTCCTGATAGCGTTCTGCTGGTTGTATAGCACTTACAAATTTTTCGATCTGGTCATGCGGCATAATGATCCGATTCCAGTGCCGCTCATTTTTAAAAGGATTTTCTTTTTCATCCGGCTTTTCGTCCACCGTCACCTTCAAACGCCCTGCTGCCAGATCATTTGCGCTTCTTTTCACCGTGCGTTTCAGGATAGCCTGTGTCCCTAAGCGATTTTGCAGTTCCAGTTCTACAAATGCAAATTCGTTGTTCGCCCGGTAATCTTCTACTTTTTTATACGTTTCCCGGTTGTGAAGCAGCATCCCACCTTTTCCGATCAACTTTTCCATATCGGAAAGTCGCTGAATGCTACCGGTCAGGCTCCACTCGATCGCATCGCAGACACTTGTTTTTCCCATTCCGTTCGGCGCATAGATCATAACCAGTGATGCCGGAACTTGTACTTCGCGCTCTGCAGTAAATGCAAATTTTTTTCGACCTTTGTAAACCCGAAAATTCTGAACCTCCATCGAAAGAAGTTTTGTTTCCGAACCGCCGTCATTTTTCAATTCCCGCAGGGAAAAGATTTTTTCATCAATTTTCTCAAGTTTTTCCTCAAGGGATAGCTTTTCTTCGCCTGCAAAGATATACTTTTTCGCACAGTATGCATCATTTTCGATTTTTTCCCGCTCCGTGAGTTCCAGTGCTCCCACAAGAAAGATGCAAAGATAAAAATTGCTTCGTTCCAGCAGTGAATCCACATCACCTTGATAACAGCCCGCGATCTCCTCGTTCAATCTTTCCCAGTTATTTTTCAGCTTTTCCGGCGAATCATATTGTACCAGGAACACATGGGCTGCATAAGTTTGATTGCCCAGCTTCCGGTGATAATACAGGACCTCTCCTTCCAGATCCTTGCATTCCATGGGGATCCATACTGTTTCATCCATTATTCCAAAGCCCCTCCAGCTTCTCTATCAAATCTTTTCTCACATTTTTCTGTTCAAGATTTTGGTCAACTTCATCCATTGAGAGACTTTCCAGAACTCCGTTGAGAAAATCCAGCGAAACGATCATCATCTCCATCTTTTCCGTATCCCCTCTTGTAACATGAAACATCCGGTTTTTATTGTCTTCCCCGCTATATGGAGCTTGCTGTGTGATCTTTCGGATCACATTGGAACAGTGTCTTCTGTTGATTGTCCGTGCGTTCCGCAGTCCCTTACGGTTATTTACAATAAACAGCGTCCGATTCGGAAACCCCGTTTCCGAAAAGCCGCCTTCTTCGACCAGTGTGTGCAGTACGCTGTTCAGTTCCTCTTCTGCACACAGATATTCCAGATTGACCGGGAGGATTTCTTCTGCCGTGGTCTTAATGTCAATTTGGACATTCTCCCACGAATCGGGGCGGCTCCCTTTTATGGTCCAGATATAAGCGGCTGTTATCTCTCTTCCCTTCCAGTAATGCAAGCAGCGTTTTCCTACATCACATGCGAATTTTTGGGGAAAGAACTGTTCCTGATGGGTCTTCTGCAACTGCTCTTCCTGCATGTCCAATTGGTTAAAAACTTTTTGCAGAAAGGCCGCAACAGGTTCCGGGAGATCTCCTGTCAGATTGACCGCAGCCCTTTGGAAATCACTTGTTTCCGGGATGACTTTTTGTTCCCGCAAGAGAAGTTCCAGCGCATAGGACGACACCGCCCATGCTGTATTGCCCGCGCTTTCATCGCCAAAACTCTGCGAAACAAGACCCACCAGCTGCGGCATTGGCATTTTAGAGTCGATGCAAAACAGCCCGCTTCCCGAATATCCCCTCATACAGTCCTCTCTCGGAACTGGGTAAGTTGTGTTATTGGTATAATCAAATTTAAAAGATTTTTCTGCATTAGGCTCTGCCGAGCCAGAGACCTCTGCTTTCAGGCTCTTTCTTCCCTGTATCCGGTTATTCGGAGGCACCTGCACATCTCCACTTTCAGGAAAACCAATCGTCTGAAGCTTCATCGATATTCTGGCTCGTGCCAACTGGAGCTCAGGCACATCCTTCATCCAGTCTTCCCAGCCAACTTCGATCATTGCTCCGTCAAAAAGATACCTATCGTTATGATCCTTCTGAAAGCCCGGGCAAAAGTAAACATTGGGCGTTCCGCCGGATTCCACACCGGACAGAGTCAGTTCCATGTCTTTTACCGTATCTTGGACCCGAACGGATAAAATAGCCTGACAGGTATTTGTTCCTGTTACATTTTTGCTCAATACATGTCCGGCTGTCAGAATCACGGCTCGTTTTTCCGCCTGAAGCGTATAGAGGACACCGGTCCCGGCAACGCAGCCCGTCCCGCCAAGTTCAATGCGAACCGCTACAGATTCAATATATTCACCAATCTCTGCCGAATCCATATAGTTCAAACCCGCTTTTCACATTTTCCGGTGCATTACCGGACATCAGTTTTATCAGCCTGAGACGACCCGTTTCGATCCATTTTTCACGATCTTGTTGGGTGAAAAACGTCCTGTAAATTGGCTTTTGCCACCAGTCATAATTACAATACAGCGCTGCCGTGCCACAACCATGCAGTAATTTGGCAAGCATTATCTTATCAGGCAGCCTTCCGCTTCTTCCATCCGTACTCAGCAGGTATTGTTTCGTCTGTAAAAGTTGAAACAGTTGTTTCGAGCAGTTATGCTCGCTTCCGTGATGCGGCAGCTTTACCAGGTCCACACAGCACGGATTTTCAGCAGAATATCCCAGCTTTAAAAGTCCTTCGACACATACAGAAGGATACGCATCGCCCAGGAATGCGATCCGCATTTCTTCAAATGTAAAGAGAAATGCAATACTCGCACCGTTACTTAAACTTGTGTCTTCCAGAACTGTGCGTGTTCTCAATTCGTCCAGCGTGATACTCCATTCTGGCTCTGTACCTCCATACGGAATCGTGGGAGGACCCTGCATCGGCTCCAAACCGTTCCGAACCAGCTTTTCCAGAGATTCTTCGCTGGGACTGATAATCTGCAGTTTTGCTCCACCGATCCATATCGCTTCATTGGATTGAACCACATACGAGCAGAGCCGTTCCTCCAATCCATACGACTGCAAAAATGTCATCAGCTGTTCCAAGTCGCCAGCTGTGTAGCACCGTGTGTCCACGCTGGGAACCCACACCGATTCTTCAGGCAGCGAACCATGTTCTTCGTTCCCGCCTTCATGGTGCTGCCAATAGCCTTTTCCCGTGTTCAAGTACAACTTTCCAATTTCCGGGATACAGTTTTGTCTGCGTGCTTTTTGCATACCCGCAAGCATCCCCATAATATGATCCCGGTCAAAATGCGTCAGAAAAACAGCATCCACCTGTTCCCCGTTTTCCTGAATGGTCCGCAGCATTTCACAAAAATCCGAAGCGTTTGCCTTGCGCCCGCCATCTATCACAAGGTTATGATACAATCCTTCTTCCGTATGCTTATAGCGCAGCCAGAAGTAATCTCCGTCGTGTGCCCGGCACGAATACAGCTTTACCATGTTTCTCCTTCTGTCCGAGTGATAGTCTTATACATAGTGATTATAGCACCTTTCCAGAAGTATTTCCAGTTTTTACATAAAAGAGCGTCTTTTGTATTGTGTAGGATTACAATAGATGTGTTACAAAGTCAAATAAAAGAAAGACGAATGGGTCGTCCTGTGGTACAGTTAAGTTGCTTAGACAAAACTCATGCAGAAAGGGCAACGCTGCTCATTCCGCAATCAAAATTCAGTGGCCATTTTCGATCATCTTAACTTTGCTTCTGCATTATAACTCTTTTTAAGTTCAACACATCTATTGCAATTCTGCAAAATTTGCAGCGTTAGGCATTTTACTATATTGAAGTTTTCTTGCAGCTGTGATAGTCTTATATTATATATTTTTACATTTTATTAAGATCTGACACCTCCACTTTCTGAGGTACAGATTATGCTCAGAAAACGGGTTTTAGTATGCGAACAAAAAATTCTCTCATCAATATGTTGGTCGGCGTGGTTGGCCAGTGCATGAATATTATTCTGGCTTTTGTGGGTCGTCTAGTCTTTATCCATTATCTTTCATCGGCCTATTTGGGAGTCAACGGTCTTTTTTCCGATGTGCTGGGTATGCTGAATCTTGCAGAACTTGGCATTGGCTCCGCCATGGTCTTCAAGCATGTATCTTCCCGCTGCCACCGATGACCACAAAGATCTGACGCGGTTGATGAATCTGTACCGAGTACTGTACCGTGCCGTGGCGATTTTCGTGATGGTCGTTGGTCTGTGTCTGATGCCGTTTTTGCCATGGATGGTAACCACCACCCTTTTGCCAAACATCTTCGGCAGCCATGAGAAGAAGGCCGTTCCTTCGGCATGGATGTGCACCGCATCGTATTTTCCAAACGCACTGTAAAGTGCTGCAAAAGCCGAGGCGCTTATCGCTGCAAGGCCCCCTGATGTCAAGATAGGGACAACAAATTTTTGCAAAAAAAAATAAGCCGCATAAGATTTCCTATGGTATTGAACCATCCGGAAACCCTATACGGCTTATTTAGTTAAAATTGTCCTACTCTTGGGAATACAATCCTTTCATAGCTGTCCTTGCTATGAAAGGATTGTATTCCCATTTTTGCTTTGCTCCATATAGCAGATCAACCTATTACAACGCTTTTTCCTGTTATTCCATCAATCATACTTTCCATTTCCTCTACAGCATTTCTTGAACTTTTTTCCACTTCCGCAAGGACACGATTCATTAGCTCCAACTTTGGGGCAAACTCTCTTGTATGGCTCTTGATATTCGTTCACGCCAAAAAGAAGTGTTCTTAGGCCTTCCTCAAAATCTGCAATCTCTTCAACACCACCATCTGACATAGGGTTATATCTTGCATCTTGATGAGCATTCACCACCACTGGTTTTGTTAAATAATTCATACGATTCTTTTCTTCTGTTGAATTTTTCAGCAGCTTATTAAAGAATACTTCTCTCAAAGCTTCGGAATATGGATTCAATTCCACGTATTGGAATGCTTCATCTACTTCCGTTCTTGTAAGGTTTCTATGCAGGACATCATTATGCAGCGCAAGTTGTGCCGACATAAAAGCTCCCGCAACTTCACATTGGTAAGGGTTCACTGAAAGAATTTCTCTTGCCTCAGTAATTATTGTATTTATTTTGTCTCTATCTTTGTTCACAAAATTAAGTTTAAACGTGTTTGCAGCGCCCCATAGCATTCCCAAGTATTCAGATGCCTCATTATTTTTCTCATAGCTACTTAGAGGAACTTCTACTTTTATTTCACTCACTTCGTCTAGTGATACGGTTTCGCCTTTATCAAAAAATCTTTCCTCCAAATCGCAAAGTCTACATAGCATCCACTTTGCTTGAACATCAACATCCTTCGGGTATTTTTCAGAAAGCTCTTTTGCGTCAGCCATGACGCAATCCATGACATCTTTCTTTGTCATCTGAAATGCCATATCTATAATATTTCTATGTGACAGCATCAAGATACGCACTGCATTGATGTTTCCATAGTTGCATTTGCCTCTCATCACATTCAATATACTAAGCGCATCATTGAATTTTTCCTGCTGAAGATTATTCATTATTTCAGCATTATAACAGTCCATTTCAGAGATTTCTGATAATTCATCTGTCTCAGGATTTTCATTGATCACCTCTTCCATTTTCCGAATGAGACTATTTGACTCTTCCACAAATCCCTTTTGTGATAATCCTTTTATGGCTTCTGACAAAAAGAATTGTTTCAAGGCATTTACACCATCTCCCCCTGGGACATTACACATTTCATCTAATGCTTCCATCGTGTAAGAAAGGTCATACAGTGCCCATCCTGCATATTGCTGTGCCACCAAATTTAGTCCAGTCAACTTTACTACGGCAATTTCTTCTTTCTTTGTATCTTCTTCCGGAATTTTTATTTGCCGCCAAAAAGCATATTCATTATCAATAATGGAAATAAGAACCATCGGATCATCATTTTCATCGACTGTTCGCTTTTCCAAAAGTTTAAGCCGTCCAACTAATACATCTATATTCTGGGTGTTTTCATCAAACTCTTTCAATACCCTTTTAAAGAATGGAATTTCAGGAAAATCTGTCAAAGAACGCGTTATAAAAGTTGAAAATTTGCTTGCTTCATTTTGCCACAACTCATTCAAGACTCCCGGAAGCCTTGAATCATCCATATAGAAGTAAAACATATATTCTTTTATTAAGTCCGGATATAACGGTTCAATTTCTACGCTATTTTCATCCAGATTCTGACAAATCGTAGCAAATATTGCTTTCTTTTCTTCTTCTCGTTGCTTTCCGGGAAAAGAGTGATTCTGCAAAAAGGAATTTACAATATACCAATCATCTTGATAATAGCTTGGCATATTATCTGGTTGCAGTTTACCACTAATGTTAGCTCTTAACAGCAGCCGAATAAATGCGTTGCAACAAACTTGGTCATTATCTAATATTTCAAGCCATCTCTCCTGTTCTCTTTCTAGCAGCCTTTGTAGAAGTTCTTCAAATTTATCATATCTTGGTAGCTGAAAGTCATTTTCAATCCATGCTTCTACAAATATCTGTACAAACAAGGGTCTGAATTGCAATTTTTCGTATTTCTTTCCATACGCCTCACACAATTCATATGCAACCGTGTCTGCTGCTTCTATCCCTCTTTGATTCATAACTTCTTTAATTAGGATTTCAACGGATGCTTTATCTAAATCCCCCAAATTCAGAAAATAATTTTCGTATTCCGTACTTTTCAAATCGTAGGAGTCATATTTTCCAATTCTTTGAATCAACTTGTAATACCACGAACTTGCATTTCTTGATTTTTCTCTTTCTAACAAAAGAATCCTTACTTTGTAGTCTACATTTTCAAACTTTTCTTTTATTGAACGAATAGCATTTGCAACGAATCCCTCACGACCTGCAACGTAATCAATAACTATTACAGTATTGTTAAATGGCTCAAACGAATCAAAGTCCTCTTGTGTTGCTTTGTCATTAATAAAGAATCCGAACCAACTCCCGGTTGAACGTTTTAGAAACTCTAATGCAAGCCGACTTTTTCCCGCTCCTGCCTGTCCCGTAATAGCCCACCACAAAAATTTTTGATCTTTATCAAGAAAATTCCGTAATTGGTTCATTTCTTCAATGCGCCCACAGAAAGGCAGTTGCTGTAAAGAATAATGATACCTTTGCAATACGTCTGTTGCGCATCGTACTGTTTTGTACGGTGACACTCCAATTAATGGCCTTTTGTTCATCGCCTCTTTAATTCGTAATCCTACCATATCTTCCAAAAAATCTGGCAGATCACTGTACTCATTTCCGTACGAAACCAGCTTTATATTGCTTGGCATTCCAACAGGATTTTCACCCTCTTTATAAAGAAAATAGTATTCTTGATTCATTTTAAGATAGCTATTGGCAAACCGAATGAATCGCGATATATTGGCATCCTCTGTTGTTTTTCCACATCCAACAAACACCAAAGTTCTTGTTCCCAATATTCCTTGTATAAACTGCGCCCCTTGATTATTCATTACTGCATCATACTGTTCTTTATCTGCAATAATATTGTCAATTTCCTTTTCGGAATCATAAATTCCGTGAATATGCAAAACATTATTCGATTTTCCTTGTTTCAGCATTTGAAATGCTATATTAGGCTCTTCATAAGATATTGCTGTTAGTTTAGTAGCCTTCTCTAAGAGATGGTCATAATTTGTTGTTGCGAGAACATCCTGCGTAAGCAGCATTTGCATTAGTATGTTTTCAAGTTTTATGTTTGTGACTTTTGCTGACTCAAATGCCTCATGCATCCATGTTTCATACGACTTTTCTGCCTTGAGTATTTTTATGACTTCTCCGACAACTGAAACCATGTTATCCGTTGAATTGTCAGCCTTCAACGATTCATTAAGCATATCTGCAATAGCATAGTCTTTTATACGACTAATCCCATCAACTATCCAATCCCACCATGTATACTTTCTTCCGGATAACGCCGTTGAAAATCCTGCACCAAAAAGGTACACAATATCATTCTCTTTTAACGCTTTTATAAAATCGGGATATAACTGGATGTCACTTTTCATATTCTCTCCCCATAGAGTTTCTGTCTTTCGACTTATATTCAGTCATTTTTATTTACGCCAGCACATACAGTTCTTTTACTTCCTGAAGAATCTGTTCTTTCGTTCGTCCCACAAGTCCCAACTGTTTAACATCAACCGTTTCATTTTTCATTCGATCAACAAACTTCTGCATATCCTCATACACGCCACTGGGAGTGGCAATCTTGACTGTAGGGTCAATCAGTTCAGTCAATCGAAAAACATCATTTTTATGCTTCTTAATGTTTTTACTATCAACGTGTTCTCCGGCTTCTTTGCGATCCGTCAAATCCATCCATGCTTTCGCCTTGAATGGAATCAAATATGCAGCATCCAAAACCGTCACTCCATCAACAGTTACTTTCCCCTGCTTCAAGAACTCATAGTAATCATCATCCAAAAGGATTGCAGACAAGCTCGATACGTCCTCATCCATTGGCAGCGGTGTCAATACTGCATCATCTGGAAGTTGAATTGCATCCAGTTTTCTAGTGAACAGTTCGATCATTGCTGGATAACGGTTTGAGGTTGGGTGACTGAAGTGATAAAACTGCGGCACACCAGAGCTTTTATTACAATGTTCATATCCAGCCTGTTTTACATAGTCCCAGAATTTTCTTCCAAAAGCCACATCCACGGCTTCAATAATTAGAACAAGATCAATGTCTTTTGTTGCACGGAAGTCTAAGCCTTCTTCCGTCATCAAGATGTCACACGCAGTTCCACCGATAATTGCATACTGGCTTTCGTTACCCTTGAACCATTCCTTAAAGCTTTCAATCCCTGTTACCATCTATCTTCCTCCACAGATTATTTAACATTTCTTCTACTGCTTCTTCTACCCGTTCATCTGCATCTTCCCTGAGCGATAATGCCAGAGAAAGTTCATCGACCATTTTTTTCTTCGATAATTTTCGTGGGTCATATCTCCACATTTCAACAGCCACCTGTGAATTTGAGTCCTGTAAATCCTTTGTCATACAGTCATTCCACTGAGATATTCTTTCTGAAGCGTAGCACCAAACACCAGGCGTATTGAGCATCGAATACTCCGCCAATGCGGAATATCCGCTCTCCAACAATTCATTCTTTACTTCCTCACATGGAACGTAGACAGTCCTTTTCACAGGATTGAGCAGAACTTTCTCTACTTTATAAAACAACTCTTTGGGGGAGTTTTCCGAAAACAGTATCTTCTGTACTCCGATTTTTCTCGATTGCAGCGTTCCCATTTCTTCAAGTTGTTTGGACGCTCTGGAAATAGATGTTGGTGTCAAATCCAAATCTTTTGCAGCTTGACTTGTGGACAGTTCCTTTGCTCCCTCATAAATAAAATAAAGCAACAGCATCTGAGCCGATGGCAAGATTTCTTCTCTGTCGCTCTTTTCTGCATCACAACGTTCCTGCAAATATGCCGCCATAAAGGGCAGATAAATTTGCTTTCCATCCACAATAAATGCTATCTTTTCTCGAAGTAAATACTCTTTCTGCCGTGCAGTGATTTGTTCCAGTACTAAAACCACAGGGCAATCTGCAACCTTTTTCACACGTTCCAGATGCTTCTTTAATGTTTCCACCTGTTCCAGTTCGGTTTTAGGGTACAAAAAACGGCTTTTTGACCACTCAGAGATACTTTCTGTGAATCGTACCTTGTACTGATGAAGTTTGGCAAATGCTCTAAAGCTTTATTTTCATACAGCACTTCAATTCCTAAAACCCGCTTAAGGTATTCCACTCTATCGCCTCCATTTATAACTCTTTTTCTGCATTATAACTTATTTTAAGTTAAGATGCAATATCAAGGTTATGATTGGTCAAATTCAACTATTGAAACACCAATATTTTCCAAGCAATTTTGTTTTCATTTCACTTCTTGATACCCCTCCCCCACCGTGCTATACTATTACCAAATCAAATATTGAGAGAGTGCATTTGTCATGAGCAAACGACTTGTTGCTTACTTCTCAGCCAGCGGCGTTACCGCAAAGGTTGCTGAAAATCTAGCTGATGCTATCGGTGCAGACATTTTTGAGATTCAGCCCGAAATTCCGTACACCAAGGCCGATCTGAACTGGATGGACAAGAAATCCCGCAGCACCATGGAAATGAGCGATTCTACCTCTCGCCCTGGCATCGCTGTCAAGCGTGATAACATGGACGAATACGACACCATCTTTGTCGGATTCCCTATCTGGTGGTATATCGCTCCGACGATCATCAATACATTTCTGGAAAGCTATAACCCAAAAGGCAAGACGGTTATCCCCTTTGCCACATCTGGCGGCAGCGGTACGGGCAAGACCAACGAAAAACTTGCGCCAAGCTGTCCCGGTGCAAAGCTGCTGCACGGTAAGATGTTCAACTCATATTCCAGCAAGGCAGACTTATCTGAATGGGTAGATAACTTGAATTATTAAAAAAGGATGTGTAATTCATCTTGGAAGAATCCTGACGATCTTATTCTTGTCCTGAGATGCACAACCGTTGAATTTGCCAAAAAACTTGTCAACCTTGGACAAATCAAATTCAACACTCCAAAATCATGGGAGCAGTATGGAAAAAAGGGACGTGGCGATATTTATGAAGGAACACTCGCTTATTCTAGCAAATCCTATCCTTTGCAATATGAAGATATTATTGCAAAATATTCCAACACCTGTACTTATGAATTGCCAGATCGGATTCTGATTAAGAGCAGGAAAGATATGCACCTTCCCTGTGTATGTTTTTATGGGCTAAAGACATCTGCTTTTCCCCCACCCAAAAACGAAGGAAAGAACAGACTTTCAACCTATATTGACGCTAAATATTTTCAGGATTTTGCTGATAACGCTTCTCCTGCTGAAATTTCAGCATTGCCGCCCAACAAGCAACCTGCAATCGCTGTAATAAAAAATTGGGATGAGTTTATTCGCAGATTAAAGGCAAAATTAAATTCGATAGGTGTTCCCAACGAATGTATCCTTGTCAGCCCTGTTCAGTATTTTGATTTTTCCCCTTATAGTACGGATGATAGCTGGGTAGACTTAAACTGTATTCCTCCCAAAGAACTTTTCGTCAAATCTAAACAGGATTTTGAATATCAGAACGAATTGCGAATTGTTATCAACACTGATGACCCCTCAATTTTAAACCTTTTAAGCGAACCTATTAACATCGGCAATCTATCCGATATTGCCGCCATCGCAGAAGGGTATCATCTCGAAGGTATCGAAGTCACGGCAACATTTAACTCCTACATCGTTCCTTAATTCTTTCCATTCCTGCAGAATGAAATACCCGCCCGGTCGAGAAGATTTTCTTGAATCCTCTCACCCAGACGGGTATTCTTTTTCTTATACCACTTCTTCCATCCAATTATGCGCCATACTTTTCCAACGCTCTCCGAATCACATCCTGTACCAATTTGTCAAAGCCCTCTGTGGCTTCTGCTGTTCTCTTGCGGTCACTGTATTTTTCGGACACGCTGCACCCACGTTTTTTTAGATACCGTGCAATGCGCTCATTCTGTTCTGCAATTGTATTGGATGGATTTTCTTCTCCGATCCTGCTGGAGATCGACCTTGTATAACTAACCCATTTCATTCCTCCACCACCTCATTTCCGTGATGTGTTTGATATTCCGTAAATTTTTCTGTGATACTGTGCAGTTCATCCTCGAAGCAGAAATGAATTTCTATCTCTGTTTTGCTATGAACATCTATGTGGTCGATCAGTTCCACCACGACCCTGCGTTCGAGCGTTTTGATATCTTCGCTATAAGAAAAGACTTCACTTTCCCGTGAACTCGTATTATGTGCCAGACGATCTTCTCCCTCTATGACAAGACGGATATGCCATTCCATATCCTCAAAGTGGTCGTGCGGTATCGTCTGCTGCTCATTTCCCTGTGATTCATAGTGGTAATGCTTGCAATCATGAATTGGAAACACGGTACTCCGCTCATGTGCTTGGTATGAAACATACCCATTCTTATAAACAACCACTTCCGCATGATTTTCCATTAACTTGCGGAGAACCACCTCCGTACCTTCTTCCAAGATTTTTTCAAAGAAGGAGGCCGTTTTCCTTCTTCTACAGCAGGAACCATCTTTTTTAGTTCTTTCAGCGTAACAAAATTCATCTTTTTCACCTTTCTGCCTTTCGGCTTCGGGTGAACTGAAAAAAGCAGCAAAAATCATCCCAGATACTTTTTTTATTAAATATATTCTTTGCCATTACGCGGCTGCACATTCTCTGTATCATAAAATACTTTTACATCATACGCAGATGCGTATGTATAGCTGCACGGATTTCTGTAACATCATAGTGAGGTGAACTTCATCACGACTGTAAAAGATGCCGTTGCCAAATGCTTTGAACAACTCTACGACCAGCAGGGGATATTCCCCAACAAGTTGGCAACCCACGCCGGTGCATATTCCAAAATCGATTTATTGCTTCACTCATAGATATATTTTTATTCTACAAAATGCACCTCTTGCGAACATAAAAAACGAGTGTTATACTAAAGCCATCAAAAAACATTGGAGGTGTCCCTTATGCCCCGTCCCAAAGGAAGCAAGAACAAGACCAAGACCGTAAAAGCAACCGTTGACTTTGCTGCGCAGATTGCCGAAAAACAGTCTGCAAAGGAAGCCGCTGCTGCTGAAATCGCATCCATCACCGCTAACATCGATGCGCTGAAAGCCGACCTGAAAACCAAGAAGGCAGCGCTGAAATCCATCGACAAGGAAATCGCCAGAATCGAAGCTAAAAAGGTCAAGGCTGAAACCAAAGCAGCGGAATCCGCAAAGAAAGCTGAAGCAGAGGATGTTCTGAAAAAGCTGCTGGCAAGCGGCGTGAGCGCAGACGATATCCTCGCAAAGCTGAAGTGATTTGAAAATTTCTGACGCAGTAGTTGATGAGATCATCTACGTCGCAAGCAGTGCAACTTGGTACCAACTTGCGATTTTTGAATCGGATTTTTCAAAATCCAAATCAAAATGCTTGTTGGGCTGTGCCCAAACCCCTTGTGTTCTGCATCCGGTGGATGCAGGCTGCGCATTTTTGCAAAACGCTTTTTTGATCTGAGTGCCGATGCCTGTGGTATCGGCACTTTTTGCACAGATGGATTCCCGGAAGCAGAAAATCGTGCTATGCAGCACATCCGGGATTGTGCTATACTTGATTACATAAACCTGTTCGTCCTAAAAAGTTGGAGGTGTTCATGGCTACACGAACCATTTGTTTTCCCATATCCGGCTACCCCTATTGCAAAGAACAGCCGGTGACGTTCACATGGATAAACGGTAGCAAGCGGCAGAATATCCGTGCCGTCCATGATGCCGTCCATACAACAGACCCGGATGTTTCAATTCTGGAAGTCAGCTCTGCATCCGTTCAGCCGGAGGGTGAGGCTGTTTCTTCTCTGCGGCTTCTGCTGCGTCTGGATTCTATTGCGCAGGATGTGCCCATCAGCACGGTTTTTGAAGCTGCCAAGGTATTTGAACATGGTGGTCCATTCGCTGACCTTCTGACCTGTGCGCCATCCAAAGTCCATAAGGACACTCGACTGCGAACCAATGGAAAGTTGCTACGCTACTCTTTGGAAGGAAGTGAGTATCCGATAGAGCCGCACCCGGATTCATTTTTTGAGTGGCTCTACTGCCGTGCGTTGAAGCAGCTCCCGGAAAAGGCTGCGCAGCTGAGCAGGTATAATGCCTTTTCTGATATTGCTGCCGCAGCGGATTCTAAAAAGTATTATGGCGATTCCTCGCGGGCGGCTGCAATCTATGTAGGACTTGCAGTGGCAGGAAAACTTCCGTGCATCGATTCCTATGAATCATTCATTGCGGAAGTTTACACGGAGCCAAAGCCCTTGCCCAAGTCCGGAAAATCTGAAATTGCTTCAAAAAAGGCACCCGAGGTTTCTGCACCAGCAAAGGAGATTCCGGCAGACGAATCGTCGCAGTCCGATAATGCAAATATTCCGGACGGTGCGCAGATGGAACAGATCCTTGAACTGCCCAAAGCGACCTGTCTGCTCCTCTCTTTGGCAAAAAATGCTGGTCTTTCTGCAAATAATTCCAGTGAGCTGGCGTATAAGGGAAAGGAATTTTTTCTTGCCGCTTATCAGAAAGCATTAAAAAACAAAACGCTCCAAATCAATATTCATAAGAATAAAATCACTTTTCCGATGGAAGAGCATGACAGCGGATTTCATGCGGTCGGAGTACTGACCCGTTCGCCTGCTTGGGAATACGGATGGAAGTTCAACTATCTGACCGAGAATACATCCGGAGCTGAAAAGCCCGAAATCAAAGCAAAAATCCAGAAGCCTTTGACCGCATTGGAGCATCTGGAACGCTGTGGGTATAAAATCGTTCAGCAGATCGTGCCGGAAAAACTTCCGCCGATCGCCGTTCAGCGGATGGCATGGAAAACAGGCGAGGCTCTTTGCGACCCGGTGGTGGTGGATTTCTTGCAGTTTATCCGAACACATATGCAGAGCGACGGCTCTTTTTCGTTCCGTATCCCAAAGGGTGCGTCCAAAAAATCCTTTGCCACACTTTCAGAGATTGCTCAGACGTGGGACAAAATGGGACTTTTTGCGGCCATTGTGATTTATCCGCAGAATATCGTCTATGAACTTGCGCAAAATGAAACCGTCCGGCATTTTTTGAGCGGAAAGTGGCTGGAGCTTTTTGTAGAGCATCAGGTTCAGCAGATCCTGAACCACTATCGGGAGGAGCAGGGCGCAGAAGTTTCGGTTTGCTCCAATGTGGTTCTTTCAGAAACGGCATCCGTAGGGAGCACGCATGAGCTGGATGTCGTGTTCTCCATCAATGGAAAATTTTTCTGGGTAGAAGCCAAATCCTCCAGCCGAAGCATTGATTATGGAAAATATGCTTCTCTGTGCGAAAAGCTGAATGTGACACCAGAAAGCTTGCTTTTGGTCAACAGCGATTTGTCCGTGGAAGAGTGCGAAGGTGTTTCTTATTTCTGGAATTACCGTGTTGCAAATTGTGCAACGATCACGCAGGAACTGGAAAGCATGATTGCTAAACAACTTGAAAGCACCGGAAATGCTGTTCTGCGTACAGACTGAGCAATAAGCAAAAATGATATGTACCCCCCATACTGGACACCCAGTATGGGGGGTACATATCATTGTCTGGAGGAGTTTTCTTTTTATCTGCGGCGTATGAGTGGGTCGAACAGCACAGCCCGAATCTCTGACAAAGAACACCACGGATTAGGGGTACATATCAAAAAGCAAGCCCCGATTGAGGGCACATTTTATATTTTTGTTTCGTATTACAAGCAAAAAACTTTAAAAGACATCTCAGTCTCGGAATCATGCTGAAACTTTTAAAAGATTTTTAGTGCTTTTGCCAGAATCATTTCTCAAAAGACAACAATCATAAAAAGAAAAGCAACAACCGTCTTTGTTCCAAAACCGAAAAGCAGAAGCTGCCGCACAAAAATACGGTGCGGCAGCTTCTGCTTTTTTTGCTGTGCCCCCTGCGTGTGCCGACAGTTCCATTCCACCTTATTCTTCCCCCGTAGAAGATCGTTTTTGCCCGCCGTATTTGTGCCCGCAGGGTCGCCCGGCTTTCCCGAGAATGGCTGCCTGTTTTGCCGAAAGGTCGTACTATGCCCGGGGAAAAAGCATTGAAATACTGCTTCGACCATTTATTCTGCTGTTTCTTTCCGTTTTTACAATGTTTTTTGCAAAAAAGACTTTACAAATGAATTTTAAAAACATATTATATAATTATAAGTTCAACATCTTTACGCAAATAGTTTCGTACCGGTTCGTATAAGGCAGCTGGGTCTGTGTTTCCCGCGCCGCTTCTGCCTTGCGATAGATCATCGGAGCCCGCCGGCGCAGCCCCCCTGCACCAGATCAAATACAGAAGGAAGGTTATGCATCATGCCTGAAAAGAAAGTTTCTGCTCCCGCAGCCGAAGCTCCGGCTGCCGAGGGCAAGACCCGCAAATCCACCAAGGCTCCCGCCCGCCGTGGCCGTCCGCCGCTGGCACCTGAGCTGTATGTAGAGATGGGCGGTGAGCAGTACAACATCACCGACATCATCGACCGCGCCAAGGCAGACTACCGCACCACCCACAAGGTCGGTGTGCAGTCCTGCAAGGTATACGTCAAGCCCGAAGAGGGCGCAGCTTACTACGTCATCAACAAGTTCTCCGGCAAACTGGATCTGTAATTTTTTCACAGAGCCGCAGGCTGCACCGCACTGCTGCCGCGCCCGCCATTCCCACAATAAGGCTCCATCAACAAAAAAGACACCGCACAGTTGTGCGGTGTCTTTTTTGCATAGGCAGCGGCTCAGAACCCCAGCATCTGCCAAAGGGTCTTACGCTCTTCGGCCGGGTCCGGGTCCGGGATCTCGAATACATAGCGCTCGGTGGCGTTGATCACGGTGGTGTTGCCGCGGGTGCATACCCGGGGCAGCTTTGCATCGTAATTCAGGTGTACGTGCCCGTGGATGAACCATTTAGGCTGGTACTCGTCCAAAATCTCGTTGAAGCACTCAAAGCCCCTGTGGGCACAGTCGTCCCCATCGTTCAGCCCTTTGGCCGGGGCGTGGGTCAGCAGCAGGTCGATGCCGCCCCTTTTGTGCACCTGATGCTCCAGCTTGTGCGCACGGCGGCGCATGGCCTTCTCGGTGTACTGATAGGTATCCTCTTTATTATAGCGCTGACAGCCCCCAAGCCCCATGATGCGCAGACCCTTCCATGTGTACACCTGATCGTCCACGCAGATGCAGCCGCCTGGTTCACCCTGAGTCTGGTAGCTGCCGTCGTGGTTGCCGTGCACATACAGGATGGGTGCAGCGGTAAAGTTTGTGAGATATTCCAGGTACTTTTTGGGCAGATCCCCGCAGGAGAGGATCAGGTCGATGCCTTCCAGCCGGGCACGGGTGTCATAGTCCCACAGCGCCTTGGACGGGACATCTGAGATGGCAAGAATTTTCACGTTCGTATGCTCCATTCTGTTTCCGGTCAGGCCGGCTCATTTCTCCAGACCCTTTACGTTGTCCAATCCGTTGATCGCCAGCACGGTACGGGTCTTGACGTCCAGTTCATCGTAATGGGGCAGCTTGCCGCGTACACAGGCATCCAGCCAATCCATCTCCATCAGTTCTTTGGGGCTGTAAACTCTATTCTCCGGGGAGTGCAGGTTGTCCTCGTTATCATACAGCTTTTCCGGGAAGATGTGCACATTGTCCGACCCTTGCAGCGTTTCCAGCAGATCCAGCAGCTGCCGTGTACCGCTGGGCAGCGCTTCCTGATACTCCAGATCCTCTGCGCCGCTGCGCAGCCCCCACCAGTAGTTCACCGCGCGGGTGGTAGCTGCGTTGTCCCAGCTGCCGTCAAAGATGGAGCGCACGATCTCCACATAAAAGGTATCCCACCGCCAGATTGGCAGACCCAGCGGCTGCAGGCTGCCGTCCGGCAGCTTGCGGCACAGGCCGTAGTCCCGGTTGGTGTTGGCAGGCTCCCGGCTGTCCCGGGCGTAGACCATGTCGATCTCCGGGCAGTCGGCAAAATCCAGCGGGTGGGCTGCATCGTTCAGGCAGGCCCAGCGCAGCCAGATGCGTCCCGCCGGGCGTACGCTCTTCAGTCCCTGTGCAAAAGCGTTGATCGCCGCGGGCACGCCGTACACGGGGTTTGCCGCCACATAGCCGATGTGCCCCGTCTTGGTCATGATACCGGCCAGCATGCCCAGCAAATAGGTCACCTCATAGGTGCGGGGGTAGTAGGTGCGCACCAGCGGGTGCGGCGCGTTCAGCGAGCAGTTCAGGATGCGGGTCTTGGGGTGTTGCGCCGCCACCTTCAGGCAGGCGTTGTACATCCGTACGCTGGTGGCGAACACCACGTCCGTATTGTTGTGGGCTACTTCCTCCAGCACCTGCTCCGCGTCCACCTCCGGGTTCACATCCTCGTAGCAGCTGATATACACCTTGTCCGGGAAAACCTTGGCCAGCGCCTCGCGTCCCTCGTCATGCGCGCGCACCCACGCGCTGATCTTGGCGTTGTACTCGTGGATAAATGCCACCCGCAGCTCACTGGGCTGCTTGCTGGGGCTGAAGATATTCAGCTTGGACAACAGCGGCTCTACGGGACTCTTGGGCGGGTCCAGCGAAAGCTCCACGCCGTGGGGCTCGGTAAGCACCTTCACCTCGTTCCACAGCTTTTCCAGGTTCTGCCGCACCTGCGCCGGGGTGGCGTCGTAGGTGTCGGAGTAGCGGTACACCGACAGGTACACCAGCAGCGCATCACCGGTGGTCAGCCCCAGGGATCTGCCGCCCAAGGCTTCGAACTGCTGGTGGAACATGGTGTAGAAGGCGGCAAAGTTCAGCCGGTCGTCCTCCGACCACGTCTCGCCGCTGGCCTTGCACACCAGCGTCTGCAGCTTGCTGTAGCCGCCCAGCTTGGAAAAATGCACATAGTTCACCTTGGACAGCTTATAGAAATCCAGAAACTCGTAGTAGATCTTATTTTCCAGATCCTCGGTGCGGGCGGGGATAAGCCGGGTGACCGTGCCCGGGATCTTGACGGCGCCGTAATACTTGAGCACCGAGACCCGCTTGTTGCCCTCCTGCACATAAAACTGGTTCATATACTCAAAGGCGATGATGGGGGTATGGATGCCCTCTTCCAAGTGCGCGTCACACAGGTTCGACCACTTGGCAGCAAACTCGGTGTCCGGCTCCAGCAGAGGCATAAAATCATACGAAAAGGCAGTGTGCCGTCCGCTGGTCTTGGTGCCCACAAGACTGTCCGATGGAATCTCCACCAGCCCCAGCGGCTCCTGCGCCACGATATCCACGCCCTTGAGCACATCGTCCAGAACAGCCAGATAGGGCGACTGGCCGCGGGATATGCGGGCACGATAGGCGCGCTGCCCTGCGCGCAGTGCACTTTTATAATCTTCCAGCATAAGAACTCCTTCTTTATCATAACCGCAGTGCCGCAGTCCCCCTGCCGCACCGGAACACCCCCAGTATACCACAAAAACAGAAATAAGGCAGTATTTTAGGGCTAAAACTGTTGATTTTCCCGGTAGATTCAGGTACGATAAGAATGCTATTCAAAACCGACAGGAGTTTACTATCATGCAGACCATTTCTCTGCCCGTGCTCAAGGCGGGCGAATACGCCGGCGGCATCTGGTATTACGAGCCCCACACCTACCAAAGCTACCGTTATGTCCTTGGCCGTGTGGGTAAGCACCCACTGGTGTGCATCGGCATCAACCCCAGCACCGCCCAGCCCGGCGCGCTGGACCCCACCTTAAAAAGCGTGGAGCGTCTGGCTGCTGCCAACGGCTTTGACAGCTGGATCATGTTCAACGTCTACCCCCAGCGTGCCACCGACCCCAACGATATGGACAAAACCCCCGACCGCGCCCTGTGCGATGAAAACCTGCGCTGGCTGCAGGCCGTGCTGGCGCAGACCGAGCCCACCATGTGGGCGGCATGGGGCACCCTGATCGAAAAGCGGGACTACCTGCCCGGCCTGATGCGGGAGATGGTGGCTTTGACGCGGGAGCGGGAGATCCCGTGGGTCACCTTTGGCAAGCGCAGCAAAAAAGGGCACCCGCACCACCCGCTGTACCTGCGCAAGGATTCCACCCCGGAGCCCTTTGATGTGGAAAACTATCTGGACACCTGCTTCTGATGTCCGCCCGACAGGAGGAGAGTTGCTTTGACCGCAGAACATTACAAGCCCATCTATCACTGGTTCAGCGCCCACCCGGCCGTAAAGCGGCTGGTCGTTTTTCTGGACCGGTGGCTGCCGCTGGTGCCCTTTGTGTGCTATCCGGTGCTGCTGTGCCTGCTGAATGTCCGGCTCTCGCGGCTGTTCCTCACCCAGAAGCAGGCCGCACTGGACTTTATGGTGCTCATCGCCCGTTCCGTCTTTGTGCCGGGGCTGGTGTTCTGGGGCGGCACGCTGCTGCGCAGTCGGCTGCACTTTCCCCGCCCCTACGAGCAGCCCGGCTTTACCCCGCTGGTGGCAAAGGAGAGCCGGGGGCACTCCATGCCCTCCCGCCACGCACTGAGCGCCGCCGTGCTGGCGGCGGTGTGGCTGTATTTCTACCCCGCTGCGGGCTGCGTGATGGTGGGCATTGCCCTGCTCATCTGCTGCCTGCGGGTGCTCACCGGGGTGCATCATGTGCGGGACGTGGTGTGCGGCTTTGCACTGGGCTTTGCGCTGGGCTGTGCCGGAATGTGGCTGTTGTAAGGCCGTTCCTACACGCTGGAACAGCCATTTTTGCCCGCGGCGCAAAAAAGTTGAAACTTTTTTCAGATTTTCCTTGACAGAATGCGATGGGTATGGTATTATTTCTCTCGCAGCCTGTGCCGACACAGAACTGCCGCCATAAAGGAACCCATTGGGATAACAACGTGCGCCCGTAGCTCAGGTGGATAGAGCAACTGCCTTCTAAGCAGTGGGCCGGGGGTTCGAGTCCCTTCGGGCGCATCTATGTGGTGCCCATAGCGTAGTCGGTTAACGCGCCAGATTGTGGATCTGGAGACCGTGGGTTCGAGTCCCACTGGGCACCCCACCAAAAAGTCCGCTGTTTTGAACAGCGGACTTTTTCTTTTGGCGGGATACTATAAAAGTACGGCACCCCGGCAAAGCAGCTGCTTTGCCGGGGTGCCTTTTCTCTTATTTATTCATCTCCTGTAAAATCTTTGCGATCTGGGCGGGGGTATAGCCCTCCTGCCGCAGGGCGGAGGTGATGGCCACATCACTCTTGCCCTGACTGTGCAGCAACGCTGCTGTGTAGGGCACTCCGGTGCTGACGGCGCTGCGGCTGCCACCGGAAGCAGAGCCGCTGCGGCCGGTGGCCTTTCCGCTGCTGGAGCTGCCGGACTTTGTGCCCGCAGTCGCTGCTCTGCTGGCGGCCCGTGCGGCCTTCTGCTGGGCGTTAGCCTGTTTCAGTGCCCACTCGCCCTTGGCGATGTTCAGCTTCTGGGTGGTCACATTATTGTTGAAGGCCTGTTGCTTCAGCGCATCCTGATAGGCGCGCTCGCTGGCGGTGTTGTCGTACTGCTGCTGGGTCAGTGCGTCCTGACGCTGCTTCTCCTGCATCTGCTGGCTCCACTGGGCATCGGCACGCTCGGCCTCATAAGCGCGGTTGCCGGCGTAGATGTTGTATCCGGTGTTCATCAGACTGCCCGCCAGACTGCCCAGACCGGTGGTACCGGTAATGGCCAGCTGCAACACATCCCCAAGGACCCCCAGCACGGTTATGAAATTATTAAAGGACTGCTGGCGTTGGCTGATCTGCGCCTGCTCCTGCGCGGTGTAGTAGCCGTGCAGGGTGTCCAGCCGGTTCAGGTGTTCCTGATACAGGCCGTAGTCCTTGGCGTAGGCATCGTTGTAGGCCTCGCCCTTCTGCTGCAGCTGGGTGTAGTAGTCCTGCAGCTGACGGTCATACAGGGTCTGGGCGTTCTGCTCCTGTCCGTTCAGCTGGTCCAGCCGGTTCACCAGTTCTTCGCCGCCGCTCTGGTAGGTATCCAGCGCCAGACTATACAGGGTGGGGATAGCGCTTGCCAGCCCGCCGATCTGCTGCTGATAAGCCTGCTGCGCCGCACTGGTGGCATAGCTGGAACCGTAGCCGCCGGTCAGGGCTGCCGCCTGCGCCGCCGCGTCCGCACTGGCATTGTGGGCGTTCTGGGTATATAGCTGCTCATACTGGCGGTAAAGCGGGTCGCGGGTGTAGCTGTACTGAAAATTCTCCCGTTCCAGCAGCTGCCCCAGCAGCTCGTTGATCCTGTCCTGATAGCTGCTCTGGTAGTCTGCGGGGCGGTTCTGCTGCCACTGCTTCAGGGCATCGGCCGCATCGGTCACCTGCTGGCTGGGGCGGTAGCTGACGTTTGCCATGGCCTTTTCCACATCGGCGCGGCTGTTCAGCCCCTCGGTGCTGTAAGTGGGCTGTGCGGCAGGCTGCGCCTGCGTTTGCACATCCGGCTGCAGCAGCTCCTCCTTCTTTTTGGATGCCATAAAACTCTCCTTTCTTATAATCCCTGCAGCTTGCTGCGCAGGGTGTCGGACATATTTTCCGTATCCAGATTGGTCAGTACATACTGCAGCTGCTCCTGCATCTGGTACAGATAGCTGCGCAGTGCCCGGGCATCCTCCGGGTCCATGTTATCGCTGAGCTTGGGCAGGCCCAGCTTGCTCAAGCCGTTCATGCTTGCCATGAGGCATCCTCCTCCCATAATTTTCCCTTTGCCGGGGCGATGGTGCGCACAAGACTGCGCAGAGTGATCTGCCCTCTGCCGCGCAGCCGCAGCCGCAGCGACCCACACCGCCGGGGCACAAAGGGCAGATCACAGCTGCGGCGGCTGCCTTGGGTGGCAAGAGAGGCTACCGTCTCCCACGCGCCGCCGTCATAGCTTACTGCCACTTCTACTGTGCTGGTGCGTTCAGCGTCCAGCCGCAGGGTCAGCCGGGAGAGATACCGCTGCTCGGTGCCGTCCAGCCCCACATCGCCGGTGACCAGCTCAAAGGGGATGTCCGTTTCCACACCGTCGGTGGTCTGCCAGTCCGGCTCACGGGTGGGGTCTGCCGCCCACAGCGCCTGCCCGTCCCACAGATAAAGCTGCCCGCCGGTGCTGGTCATATCGCAGGAGCAGACGTCCTCCTCACTCCACAGTCCCTTCTCGGTATCGTAAACCAGCAGACGTGCACTCTCACGGGAGATGTGCAGGTAGTACCGGCCATCCAGCGCACCGCCCACGGCGCTTTGCACGTTGGCAAGCTTTGCGGCGTCCAGCGCACCGGACACCTTGGTGGGCAGACTGCCGTCCCACGCCATGACCCCGTCCGGCGAGAGATAATACAGCGTCTCGTTCAGCACGCACAAGCTGCGGGCGGCGTTTTTTGCCACGCCCCGGCAGCGCAGGCTGGAAAGCTGAAAATCCGAAGGCTTGGAGCCGTACAGCTTGTGCAGGGTATTCTCTTTAAAGAACAGCGCATAGCCCATGCAGGAAGCCGCCCCGGTAAAGGCGCCATCGCTGCCCACGGTGACGGCGTAGCTGTCCGCGGCGATGCCCCGGTAGCTGAACCAGTTGGTGGGGTCGCCCAGCTTGCAGCCGTAGATAACGTTCTCCTTGCTGTTGCAGCCCCACACCCGATTGTCGCACTCGGTCACAAAATCCAGCTCCGGCACCCGGCGCTCCATGGATACCGTCTGCGCAGTGTCCACACTGCGGCGCTGCTTGCCGTCCATGCTCTGCCACTGGGCGGCGGCGGCGTTCTGCACCAGTGTGCCGTAGAAATACTCGCCCTGTGGGGTGCAGCGCACCCGCAGCCAGTCCTCGCCCACGTCATACACGATCTGATCTCCGTTCAGTTCCGGGCTCTGCCCCGCCGCTTCGGCGGCTGCACCCTGCACGGTCACGGTGTCCCACTGCCGGAACAGCTTGCCCAGTCCTGCCGCCGTGATGCGGCAGTATTCCAGCGGGATGGCTGCCCAGCTGCCGGAGTTTTTGCTGTACATCTCCAGCGTGCTGTCGTACCGCCACGGGTGGTCGGCATCCTCCACCTTTAAAAACAGCTGTCCGTCTGCCGGTTCGGCGGGCTCGTCCCGGCCAAAGGCCTCCACCTGATAGGTCTTGCCTGCGGCATCGCAGGGGGCAAAGGTCACGCTTTTGCCCGCCGCCGTCCACAGTGCTCCCAGTGCGGTCACGCTGCCGTCTGCCGTATCAAAGGCCAGCTTGTCCGGGAAGATCAGGATCTTTGTTCCAATGCCCACCAGCGCCTTGCGGCCATCGGTCACGGCGTCCAGCTTCGTCACCGCCGAGGCGGCGGCATCGTCCGGGGTATAAACGATGTCCCGCCCGCAGACGGTCAGCAGACCGTTCAGGTGGTACATCCCGTTCAGCCCGGTCAGTGCCCGCAGTTTGCGGCGGGGGGTGCGGGTGCTCAGTGCGGGAAAATCCCGGGTGGAAAAGTTCACTCCGGCGCTGTACTCTGCCTCCGAGCAGCCGTAGGTCTCGTTCAGGCCGCCAAAGGCCCGCAGCAGCTGCCGGGTGTTGGCAAGCCGCATTCTGTCTGCCAGTACCATCGTCTCACCCCCTTACCAGCGCCACTGCGCCCGGCTGCGGGGCGGGTAGTTCTGCCGCAGCCAGACCGCCAGTTCTGCATACAGGGCGTTGTACTGCGCCTGCTCCCCGGCGTAGCGGTCGGTCTCGCCCAAGGCGGCATCCATCTGCGCACACAGCAGGTGCGGGTACAGGGCATCAAAGGGCGGCGGCGCCAGCAGCGTCTGGTCGTCCTGCACCGGCTGCTCCCACGGACGGTCTGCGCCCACGGCGTCAAACGCCCCGGCGGCGGCGCGGTCAAACAGCTTTGTGCGTAGCAGGGCGTCCGCCTCCCGCAGCCATTGCAGCCTGGTCTCGGTTTCAATGCGGCAGTTTGGGCGCAGCTGCTCGGCACGCTCCAAAGCCTCTCCTATGGTCATCTCATCACATCCTTTTTATAAAAAGCCCGGCCGGGGGCATTTCTCCCAGCCGGGCAGCGTTGATTTTACAGATTTTACTGCGCCGCGTTCTCCGCAGCGGCAATGCGGGCAGCGGTCAGCTCGTCCTGACGCTGGCTGTGCTCCAGCACCTCGGCCACAGCAGGCGGCACCTCCACCTCCACGCCACGGCGGATCTTGTAGTTCACGCCGTTGACGCTGACGAACAGATCGCCCTTGTAGCGGCTGTTGTCCTTAAACAGCCGGATGCGCACATTCTTTTCAGCCATGGGCACCTCCTTAGTTGGCGGCGGCAGTGGCGGAGTAGCTGGACACGCTCTCGATGCGCACCATGTACTGCTCCACCAGACGCTCGGCGGCGCGCATGCCCTTCCAGCCCACAGAGGCGCGCTGGTTCAGCGGGTCGTCGCCGTAGCCCAGCTGCTTGACGATGTGCTCAAGACCGCCGCCCTCCAGCTCGGTCACGCCGTAGGCGTGGGCACCCAGCACCAGCGTGCCGAACACTGCAAGACCCGCCGGGCAGGTATCATCCTTCCAGATTTTGGCCTCGCTGGTCTCAATAAATCGGATGTTGCCCAGCTTGCCGATCTCGCCGCGGAACATGGTGTCGGGGTCGGCGTACTTGTGCACCTCCATGAACTCCTTGCAGGTCTTGAGGTCGTAGGCCGCATAGGGGTGGATGATGGCAACGTAGCTGTCACCGATGGGGTCGGCGTTCATTGCGCCCAGCTGCGCCGCTGCCTGAAAGAACAGCTTCGGGGTCAGGGTGCAGCTCTTGTCCAGCGCCTTGCGGCTGGTAACGGCGGTCTCGGTGCCGTCTGCGCCAAGCTTGGGGGCATAGATGACATTGGTGCCGCCCGCCAGCACATCGCGGGTGATGCTGTCCATGGTGCGGCCTGCCTGACTTGCCAGCACACGGGTAGCCTGCACCACGTTGTTGTCGATGGCGGTCATCTGCAGCACATCGGTCAGCGGGGTCCAGCCGCCGTACTGGTGCAGGTCGCTGGTGATGCTGGTCACGTTCAGGGCCTGACCGTTGGGGGTAACGCCCTCGGTCAGCGGCGTGCTGGCCTTGGGCAGGCTGTCGTACTTGCGGAATTCGATGGTCTTGCCGCCGTTCTGGGGCACAGGGTAGTAATCCGCAAACTGGTCGTGCACAAGGCGCGGCTCTGCCTGATCGATCAGGCGCTTCTCGTAAAAGGTCTTCATCTCCACCGACATGGTGCCGGTGGTGTTGGTCTGCGCGTCCGCAAACAGCTGGATGTTGAAATTCATCATGCTTTTTTCCTTTCTCCTGTCAGATTAAAGTTCAATTTGTGCACCGTGCAGCACACGGCGCTCCAAGGCCTCCCGCTGGGCGCGGGTCATGGCGGCTACGTCCGGCCGTACCGAAGCCGCAGCGCCGGGGCGCAGGCCGTTTTCCAGCGGACGCGCGGCGCGCTGCTGCACCCGCTCCACTACCCCCTGCTCCACGGTCTGTGCTGTGGTACGCAGAGCATCCTCGTAGTGGGCAAGGCGGTAGGCGTCCTGCACCCGCATCCCGGGCAGCTGCATCAGACGGCGCATCTCCGGGTTCTTCAGCTCTGCTTTCAGGTCAAAGCCCGGCTGGCTGCGGCGCATGGCGGCTTCCTCTGCCGCCCAGCGGGCGTGCAGGCTGCGCACCGTGTTTTCCACCGGCAGCGGCAGCGGCGGCAATACCGGGCGCTGCGGCTGTGCGGGTGTTTCCGGCTGCGGCTCCGGCTCTGCCGGGGTCTGCCGGGGCGCTTCCGGCTGCGCGGCAGGGGCTTCCGGCTTCAGCGTGCCCGCAGCAACCGCCTGTCGGCTCTGCTCCGGGCTCAACGCGGGGGCGGCTTCGCCTTCCGCAAACAGCTGCAAGTCCATCATGCTTTGCTGTCCGCTGCGGCTCACATCCGCAAAGCGCAGGTTGTCCGGGTAACGCTCTGCCAGCAGGGTAAAGCCCGCCTTAGCCAGTTCAAATGCACCCTGCACCCACGGTGCTACCGGGGCCTGCGCCGCCACGGCAAGGCGCGGGCCATCCGGCTCATCCCAAGCATCGCTGCGGACGCTCTCCTCCCCTGCCAGCAGGTACACCAGCGCCTGCATCAGGGTGCTCGCACCGGCGCATACGATGTCCTGCCCGGCGGGCGCGTAGCCCGCGTGACCGGCGGCTTCCAGCCGCAGGCTCAAGCCCTTGGGGCCGTCCAGCTCGCTGTAACATACCTTGATCATCTCACTTCACCTCCTTTCCATTCCAGTTCATGGCGCGGGCAGCCGCCGCCACCGGCAGCTGTGCCGTCAGACTGGCGGTGTCCTGCGCCGTTTGGGTGCCGCCGGGCTGCTGCGCAAGAGCGGCGGTCAGTCTTGCCATCTGCCCCTGCAGCTGCACCAGCTGCTGCGCCAGCGTGCCGTTCTGCCGCACCCGGGCGCGCACCTTTTCCACCCCTTCAAAGTCCATCATTTCCAGCGCCGCAAGGGCAGCATCCGCGTTGGCGGGGTCAAAGAAGCCCAGCTTGTAGCACTCTTTGGCGGTCTCGTTCTGGGACAGGCGGCTGAAGGTGCTCTTTTTGGCGGCGCTGACCACGATATCAAAGACAGGCTCCCGGCTGCCCAGCTCCACCCCGCCCACGGCAGGCACAGGCTTTGCGCGCAGCCCCTGTGCCGAGAAGGGCACGAATTCGCTCTCGCCGCGCTGCCCGGTGATACGGAACACCCGCTGCTCGTCGTAGAACTGCCGCATCAGCTCAATGATAAGGTAGCACTGCTTTGCAAAGGCGCGGTAGGCGCTCTTGAGCATATCCCGGCTCAGCTTGCTGCCCGCCTCCTGCAAGGCAGCGATGGCGCTGGCGGCGGTCACACCGCCGGTGGTGCCGCCCTGCGTCAGGTCGCGGTTGCCGCTGATCTCCTTCAGCTCCTCAATGCGGCTGTTGCGGTAGCTCAGGCTGTTGCCCTGCAGGCCCGCCGTTTGCAGCGGACGGAAGGAATCTTCGTTCAGGCGTCCCACAACGTGCACGATGTCCCGGCTCAGGTCGGCCAATTCTTCCTCGTTCACACCGGCGGTATCGCTGAGCACATACCGCTGGCGGGAGGCCAGCAGCACGTTCTCGTCCATGGCGTGGTTCATCTTATCAATGGCATTCTGGCAGTCCTTCATCACGTCGATGTAGCCGAACCCGGCGGGAGAATCCTCCTCCACGAACAGCGGGTCGAACACGAAGGGGTACTTGCCGTGGTCGTACAGGCCGCGCGCCGCCAGCGCCGGGTCGTTCTGGCTGGCATACAGCACCACGCCGTTGCACAGCTTGCAGTAGTGCAGCCGCAATTTGCCGCTCTCGTCCGGGCGCTTATAGTACCAGTCCACCACTACGCTCTTGTTGGCGGTGGTCTGGCCGTCCTCGTGGATGTACCGGGGCACGTCCACCACACCGGCGGCGTGTCCCGCCAGCTGCGGATACTGCGCGGTCAGCCGGGCGGTGTCCTCAAGGCTGAGGTGGAACAAGTCCGGCGAGTCCTGAATATCCTGCACGCCCGGCTCCCAGTAGAGCATGAGCAGGTTGACGCTGCGCACCGCAATGTCGCCCAGCCCGCCCCGCGCCGCCGGGTCCCAGAAGATGCCGGTAACACCGGTGCCCTGTTTGAGCTTGCGCCACCAGACATCGCTGTACACCTGCTCGTAATCCGCCTGCTCCAGCACCACCGGCAGCACGCTGGAAAGCGCCTGCGCCGTGGTTTGGTCGTCTGCTGCCCGGGGCAGTACCATGGGCTCGGGGTAGTTGTCCATGGCGTCGGCATGCTTGTTGGCGATGCTGTTGAACAGCCATCCGCTGGAAGGCTGCGCCTTGCCGGGCATCAGCGGGTCGCGGTAGTTTTTCCAGTGTCCCATGCGGAACCACAGCTCGTTATCGATCAGGCGCTTGTCCAGCGCCGCCTTGCCTGCCTTGTAGCGCTGCAGCGTCTGCAGCGCAGCCGCCGCCTCTGCCGCGCCGATGGGCAAAGCTTCTGCTCTTGTATCTTCCATAATCTTTCCTTTCTGTCCTGTTTTTCAGATGCGGTAAAACCGCGCCTGCCGGTGCAGCTCCAGCGGGTCGTCCGGCCTTGGCGGCGCGGCAGAAGCCTCGGGCGGGCTGATGGGATGCTCCATCAACACATAGCGGCACTCGTCGTAGATGTGGTCCTCCTGCCGGGTGTCGATATCTTCCACATTGCTCTCGTCGTACACAAGGTTTGGCAGGGTGCGGATGAAGTGCTTGCAGCTGCTGAACACCTGCAGCATCGGCCGCCCGTCCGGCGCAAACCGCAGCCGGTAGTGAAACTGCATCTTACCTGCCAGCCGGGTGTGGTCTCCGGGCTGCCAGCGCAAAAAATGCGGGCTGCGCTCCATCATGGCTGCAATGCTCTCGCCCCGGCTCTCGTCAAAGATGGCGGGGTCTGCCACCCCGTGGATCACCCTGCCCCGCAGCAGCGGGTCGTTCTGCTCGGCTTCCCGGATGCGCTTTGCCTGCTCCACCGGGTCGATGCGCAGCCCCTCGTTGGGGCGTCCGGTGCAGCCGTACAGCTCCTTGATGCGGTACAGCCGCCCTTCCTCGTCCACTGCATACCACCCCACTGAAAAGGGCTTGGAAAAGCCGAAGTCGTACCCGCGCCAGATGGGCCAGTGCTTGGGGATGGCAAAGGGTGCGATGACATGAGTCCAGCGCTGATCCTGATAATGCGCCGGGTCGTTGCGCCACTCGGTGAACACCTGCCCGGAAAAGCTGTCCCAGCTGCCGTAGAGCAGCGCCTGCTTTTCCGCTTCCGGCAGGCTGGCAAGGCTTGCCAGATACCCGGGGTCGTTGGCCAGCAGGGCAGGGTTATCGAACACGCTGGACGGGATGAACACCCGCGCCCGCTCCATCTGCTGGTCGGTGCCGTCCGGCAGGCGCACCGTGACCGTTTCCACAATGGGCGTGCCGGGCGGGGCGGGGGTGATGAACCGCGCCTTCACCCAGCCGTGGCCGATGCCGCCGGGGTTGGTGGTGGCACGCATATACACCCGGGTGCCCGGCCCGGTGGGACGGTTGCGGCTCATCATGTAGCTGTACTCGTCCCACTCAAAGTGGGTCAGCTCGTCAAAGCCGATAAAATCGTAGGCTTTGCCCTGATAGTTGGTGCGGTCCTTGGTGTACTGCATAGAGCCGAACCAGATCTTCGCCCCGCTGGGAAACACCCATACATGGGAGGTGGCGTTGTACTGCGCCTCCGGGAAAGCCCGGCGGTAATACATTTGGCTCTTATCCACAAGGTCGGAAAGCTGTGGGTAGGTCTTGCGCAGGATCAGTGCCCGGTAATGCGGGATATGCACCTGCCGCAGCGCCTCGATCAGCAGTGCATCGCTCTTGCCGCCGCCCGCCGCGCCGCCGTACAGCGCCTCCGGCTCCGGTCTGCGCATAAATTCCAGCTGCCGGGGCTGCGGCTTCCACACGATGACTGCACGCTCAGTCCTGCTCATGCCTTTTCCTCCTGTTCCACCGGCGGCAGCAGCACCACGCCGCACTCTGTTCCTTCCAGCTCCGTGCCCTGATCGTTCAGGGTCTTTACCACGCCCGCCAGATCCTTGAGCACAGCGGTGGCTTCCTTCAGCCCCTTCATCATCCCGGGGTCGGGGGTGTTTTCCCGCCGGGCGGCCTTCTGACGCTCGTTCAGTTCCTTTACCTCCTGCGCCAGCAGGGTGCTCAGGGTGTCGGCGGCGCGGTTCAGGCTCTTCAGCCCGGCGGCGGGCTTTGTCTGCCCCATGATGTTCTTCCTCCTTTCGTCCGGTGTTCCGGGCTCTGTACACAGGATATCACCCGCCCGCTTTGCCCGACAGTGTGCACTTTTGCGGGGTCATCGGGTATTTTCATGCAAATATTATCCAGATAGTATATTTTATATTTTCAAGGCACAACGCAGCTGCGTCAGTTTTATTTTCCCGGCTGGTGCGGTGCGCAGAAAACGTCCGCTTGTATTTCGGGCACTTCCCACAAAAACGTTCCTATGTCCCTGACCGCCCTGTTACTATAAAGGTACAGTGCCGCCATGCCCCAAGGTCGCAGCACCACCCTCACCCGGGGAGCAGAGCTTTTCTCGACCCGTGTCGTTTTTCTCGCCAGGCAAGGCTGTATAAAAGGCGTTTTCTTTCCGCTGTGTAGTATCCCTGAAAATATCTTTCAAAAAATGTATCGTCCCTTTTCGCGGTTTTTTAGCAGGCATGCAACATTCAGTCATGCTCAAGCATGTTTTTTTACATACCTTCATCATATTTGTATGTTGGTTGCATCGGCATGAAAAATTGTGATAATTCGCGAAAAGATTTTGTAACCTTTGGTCCGCTTTTGTAGAAACGTAACAAAACATTTGCGCCAATCTTGTGAACTTATTCTCTTGCGGAACACCCCCATACAAGGGTATAATACTGTCAGGGATTACGGATGCATGCGACAAATGCGTCTGTGAATATGCTGTGACACACAAATGAAGGAGATTACTATTATGAAAATGATTTCTCGTCGCGACTTCCTGAAGGCTTCCGCTGTTGTGGGCGCTACCGCTGCTATGACCGCTTGCGGCGGCTCTCCCTCCACCAGCACCGCTGCTTCCAGCGTTGCTTCTTCCACCGCTGCTTCTGCCGCTGCTACCAACGGCTCTGCCAACATCGGCGTCTGCATCTATCAGTTTGCTGATAACTTCATGACCCTGTACCGCGCTGATCTGGAAGGCTACCTGAAGGACATGGGCTACTCCGTCACCATCATGGACGGCAAGAACGACCAGAACACCCAGACCGAGCAGATCAACACCTTCCTGCAGCAGGGCGTGGACGTGCTGGTCATCAACCCCGTCCAGACCACTTCCGCTCAGACCATCGTTGACACCGTTTCTCCCTCCGGCACCCCCATCGTGTTCATCAACCGTGAGCCCGAGGAGAGCGTGCTGGATTCCTACAAGGGCAAGTGCTGCTACGTTGGCGCCGATGCTCGTCAGTCCGGTACTTATCAGGGCGAGCTGATCCTCGAGACCGAGACTCAGGGCGATATCAACGGCGACGGCAAGGTCACCTACATTATGTGCAAGGGCGACCCCGAGAACATCGACGCTCAGTACCGCACCGAGTTCTCCATCAAGGCTCTGACCGATGCCGGCAAGGAAGTCGAGTGCCTGTACGAGTACCTGGACAACTGGGATCAGACCACCGCTCAGCAGGACGTTGCAAACGCTCTGTCTCAGTACGGCGACAAGATCGAAGTCGTCTTCTGCAACAACGATGCAATGGCACTGGGCGCTCTGCAGTCCATCCAGCAGGCTGGCCGCACCGTTGGCAAGGACGTCTACCTGGTCGGCGTCGATGCTCTGGTAGAGGCTGTGCAGAACGTTGTCGATGGCAACATGACCGGTACCGTTCTGAACGACGACGTTGGTCAGGCTACCAAGGCTGCCGAGGCTACCAAGCTGTTCGTCGATGGCAAGGATGTCGAGAAGTACTACTGGGTCGACTACGTCAAGGTCACCAAGGACAACGCTTCTCAGTACCTGAAGTAAGACCAAAGTTTCCCGGAACCAATGCAAGGTGCGCAGCAGGCCTTAACGGCTTGAAAGTAAGCTAAAAAGCGCGTGCGTGCGAGAAAACATCTCGACGCACGCGCCTTATTTTAGAAAAAAACTGCCCGCCTGTAAACAACCAAAAAGGAGGCTTTTGCGGAATGTCAGAATACCGTCTGGTAATGAAAGGCGTGGTCAAGACCTTCCCCGGTGTCAAAGCCCTGGATCATGCACAGCTGGAACTCCGTCCCGGCAAAGTCATGGCTCTGATGGGCGAAAACGGCGCCGGTAAGTCCACTCTGATGAAATGTATGTTCGGCATTTACAAGATGGACGAGGGCGAGATCGAATACGAGGGGCAGAAGGTAAACATCCCCACCCCGCTGGATGCACTGGACCGCGGCATCGCCATGGTGCATCAGGAATTGCAGCCCATTCCGGCCCGTACCGTGGCCGAGAATATCTGGCTGGGGCGCTACCCCACCAAGAAATACGGCATCGTCACTGTTGTGGACCACGCCAAAATGTACAAAGATACCGATGAACTGCTGAAGAAACTGAAGCTGGACATCGACCCCCATGCAAAGCTGGGTTCTCTGAGCATCGCCCAGATGCAGATGGTGGAAATTGCTAAAGCCGTTTCCGCCAACTGTAAGGTGCTGATCCTGGACGAGCCCACCTCCTCTCTGACCGCAAACGAGGTCGAGAGCCTGTTCCGCATCATGCGGGAGCTGAAGGAGCAGGGCGTTGCTCTGGTCTACATCAGCCATAAGATGGACGAGATCAAAGTCATCGCGGACGAAGTCACCATCATGCGCGATGGCCAGTACATCGGCAAGTGGGACGTTGCCAACATGACCAAGGAAGAGATCATTGCAAAGATGGTCGGCCGTGAGCTGTCTAACCTGTTCCCCCCGCTGGAGAACGCGCCCTCGGACGAGGTCATGATGAAGGTGGAGGACTTTACCTCCATCCATCCCCGTTCCTTCCGTCACTGCAGCTTTGAGCTGAAAAAGGGCGAGATCCTGGGCGTCGCCGGTCTGGTGGGCGCACAGCGTACCGAGCTGATGGAAGGCATCTTCGGCCTGCGTGCCCATACCTCCGGTAAGGTGTGGATCAAGGGTGAGGAGGTCAACATCAAGCAGCCCCGCGATGCCATCCGCAAGAGTGTTGCTCTGCTGACCGAGGACCGCCGTGCTACCGGCATTCTGGGCGTACTGAGCGTTGCCGATAACATCTCCATCGCTTCTCTGGACGCCCTGCGCAAGGGCCCCATCATGCTGGACAACCAGAAGATTTTGGATCTGGTGGCTACCAACAAGGAAAAGATGGCCATCAAGGTACCCAGCCCCAAGACCCAGATCAAGAGCCTTTCCGGCGGCAACCAGCAGAAGGTGCTGATCGCCCGCTGGCTTGCCAACAACCCCGATGTGCTCATTCTGGACGAGCCTACCCGCGGCATCGACGTCGGTGCAAAGTATGAAATTTACTGCATCATCGCCGATCTGGCTAAGCAGGGCAAGAGCATTATCATGATCTCCTCTGAAATGAGCGAGATCATCGGTATGTCCAACCGTGTCATGGTCATGTGCGATGGCCGTATCACCGGCTTTATCAACGGTAAGGATGCCACGCAGGAGAACATCATGGCGCTGGCTACCCAGTTCGAGACCGCACCTGACACAGCTGCGGCAAATCAGTAATTAAGGAGGCTGTCTATCGTGGAAGCTACCAAAAAATTGAATGGCAAGGCTGTGGGCAAGTGGCTCAGCAACAACGCCATTATCATAATGATGCTGGCCGTCACCCTGATCGTTGGCATCATTCACCCCAACTTCTTCTCCGGCACCAACATGATCAACCTGTTCAAGAACGTGTCCATCCGCTACATCATCGCGCTGGGCATTTCCGGCTGCCTGATCACCACCGGTAACGATCTGTCCGCTGGCCGTCTGGCCGGTTTTGCCGCCTGCTTGGCCTGCATCTTTGCGCAGACCGAAGGCGCTTCCGGCAAGTTCTACCCCAACATGCCCACCATCTCCACCCCGCTGGTGTTCGTTCTGGTCATTGCCATCTGCGCCATCGTGGGTCTGTGCAACGGTCTGGTGGTCAGCTACCTGAAAGTGCAGCCCTTCATTGCTACCTTGGGTATGCAGCAGGTGGTCTACGGTATCTGTCTGGTGTACACCGGCGGTACCCCCATCGGCTCCCTGAATTCCAACTTCACTGCACTGGCAAAGGACACCTTCCTTGCTGTTCCTGTGCTGATCTGGATTGCCCTGATCGTGGCTGTCTGCTTCTGGTTCCTGTATAACAAGACCCGCCACGGCAAGTATATGTACGCCATCGGCGGCAACGAAGCTGCTGCCGAGGTGGCCGGTGTCAACGTCAACGCCACCAAGATCCGCATCTACATTCTGGCCTCCTGTATGTTCGGTCTGGCCGGCTGCCTGCTGGCTGCAAAGTCCGGCGGCGCATCCGTCAACACTGCAATGGGCTATGAGCTGGACGCCATCGCAGCCTGCACCATCGGCGGTGTTTCCACCACCGGCGGCGTTGGTACTGTTCCCGGCGTTCTGGTCGGCGTTCTGGTCTTTGAGCTGATGAAGGTCGCTCTGCAGTTCATGAACGTCAACTCCTCCTACACCTACATCGTTCAGGGCCTTGTCATTATCGTGGCTGTCGCCATTGATATCCGCAAGTATCTGGCTAAGAAGTAATCTCCTCATCATCCCCCTTTGCACCCGCAGTCTTTGCACTGCGGGTGCTTTTTTTGTCCACATTTTTGTGGTATCATAAGGAAAAACATCTTATTCTTACAGGAGGGACTTTCCATGGCACAGCCCACCCCGGACACCCAGACCGAGCTTGAACGCCGCGAGGCCGCACTGGCCGCCCGCGAGGCAGAACTTGCCCGCCAGCAGGCTGAATTGCAGGCACAGAAGGCCGATTTTGAGCAGGGCAAAAAGCGCCTGCTGGACAACGGCAACAAGGACTTTGTAAACCCCAAGGAAAAACTCTACGATAAATTCCCGCTCACGGTGCACCAGATGGATATCATCATCGGCGTGCTGTTCGCTTTGATTGCTCTTTTCCTTGTGCTGGGTGTGACCCACACCAGCTTTTTCGGCCTGTTCGGCGGCTGAGCCGCAGGCGCATCCCCTGTGAAAAACATCCCGTAAAGGAGAATAAAAATGGCACACTATCCCGGTTATACCGTCCTGCGCACCGAGGACTGCCCCGAGCAGCACGGTACCCTGACCCTGCTCACCCATGACGTCAGCGGCGCAGCCGTGCTGCTGGTGGAAAACGAGGACGTCAACAAGGCCTTTGGTATCGGCTTCGGCACCTTTCCTTCCGATGACACCGGCGTGTTCCACATTCTGGAGCACTCCGTGCTGGCGGGCAGCGAAAAATACCCGGTCAGTTCCCCCTTTGTGCAGCTGCTCAAAAGCAGCATGGCTTCCTTCCTCAATGCGATGACCTTCCCGGACAAAACGGTCTATCCCTTTGCCACCCCCAACGAGACCGATTTCTGCAACCTGATGGACGTCTACCTGAACGCGGTGTTCTGCCCGCTGGCTATGGTGGACTCTGCGGTGTTCGAGCAGGAGGGCTGGCACCGGGATGCAGACGGCACGGTCAGCGGCGTGGTCTACAACGAGATGCAGGGTGCGCTGGCCTCCCCGGATGCCCAGCTGCAAAACGCCCTGCAGCGGGCGATGTTCCCGGATACCGCTTACGGCTTTGTGTCCGGCGGCGACCCGGCGTCCATCCCCGCCCTGACCTACGAGAAATACCAGCGGGTGTACCGCCGCCATTACAGCGCCGACAACTGCTGCATCACCCTGTACGGCAAGATGGATATGGCCGATAAGCTGGCGCGGCTGGATAAGGACTACCTGTCCAAGATGCCCAAAGCTGCCGCCCGTCCCCGCCTGACCATGCAGGACGAGCAGCCCGGCGCATTCGTGGAGCTGCCCTACTACACCGACCAACCCAAGCCGGACGAGGTGCAGTGCGCACTGGCATGGTACACCGGCGCATTTGCCGACCGTGAGCGGCAGCTGGGTGTGGAGATTTTGCTGGGTGCGCTGCTGAGCACTAACAGCTCCCCCCTCAAGGCCGCGCTGCTGGCCGAGCAGCTGGGCGCAGATATCGACATCGGCTTTGACGACAGCACCCTGCAGCCCACCTTGGAGCTGCTGCTGCGCGGCGCTACGGTGGATTCTGCCCGCAAATTTGCCCCCGCCGTGCGCAAGGCTGTGGACGAGCTGCTAAAGGCCGGCATTCCTCACGACCTGCTGCTGGCCGCTTTGAACGAAGCCGAGTTTGCCTCGCTGGAGCGTCCGGGCAGCCTGCCGGACGGCGTGCTGGACGCCATCAACGCCGCCACCGGCTGGCTGCACACCGGCGATGCCGCCCTGCTGCTGCACACCGACAAGCTCTTCGCCGCCCTGCGCAATAAGCTGGAAGAGGGCTGGTTCGACACCCTGCTGCGGGAGCTGTTTGCCCCCGCCCCGGTGCAGGTGGTGCAAATTCCCACCGCACCCAAAACCGAGGAAGCCGCCGCCCCGGCGCGCACCGATGGCAAGCTGGTGCTGGAGCATCCCCTCACCGCCGCCGACCTTGGCGCAGGCGATGCCGCCCCGCAGGGCAGTGCCGAGCAGCTGGCCGGTGCCACCCTGCTGCGCCACCCCTCTGCCGGCAGCCTGTACCTGAATTTCTACTATGATCTTGGCACTGTCACCCCGGAGGAGCTGCAATACCTGAACCTGCTCACCGATGTGCTGGACGAGCTGGACACCCCCGCCCATACCGCCCAGCAGCTGAACACCCTGCGCAGCACATGGCTGGGCGACAGCCGCGCCCAGCTGGATCTCTGGACCGGGCGGCAGGAGGGCAACCCCTGCCACGCGAAGCTCTCCCTCTGCCTGAGCCTGCTGGAGCGCAGCTTGGAAAAGGCGGTGGAGATCGGCGGCGAGTGGCTGTACGATACCGTCCTTACCGGCGCTGCCGCCGAAGCGGCCTATGCCCGGGTGGTCAGCCAGCTGAAATTGCGCATGGAGCAGCTGTTTATCCAGCAGGGCAACGAATTTGCCTCCACCCGCGCCCGCGCCCATTATTATGTAGAGGGCGCTGCGGACGAAGCCTGCACCGGCGTGAGTTATTACCATTTCCTGTGCAGTCTGCTGGAAAAGGCCGACTGGTCCGCACTGGGCGCAAAGCTGGACGCTGTGCGCCGCCGGGTGCTGCAAACTGCCGCCTTGACCGTCAGTCTGCACGGCTCCGAGGACGCACTGGAAAAGCTGCGCACCCTGCTGCCGGAAAGCCGCTTTGCCGCCGCCCGGCGTACCCCGGCGCAGCCCTATACCCAGCCCCTGACGCCCCCGGTGAACGAAGCCTTTATCATTGACGGCGGCGTGAACTACGATGTGCTGGCATGGCCCATGCTCTGGGACAGCCGCCGCCGGGTGCTGGCGCGGGTGATGAGCTACGAGTACCTGTGGCACACCATCCGGGAGGTGGGCGGTGCCTACGGCACCGGCATGCTCTGTGCCGACGGCATCGAGTTTTTGTACACCTACCGGGACCCCCACCTGCGGGAAAGCTACGAGACCTTTACAGACGCCCCCGCCGCCCTTGCCGCCCGGGACTACACCGCCCGGGATCTGGACGAGTTCATCGTGGGCACTGCTGCCAAGCTGGACACGCCCCGCAAGGCGCGTGCCGCCGCCCGGGAGCTGGACCACCGGTACTTCTGCGGCATCACGGACGAGATGCGCGCCGCCGACCGCAAGGCGCTGTGCAGCGTAGACGCCGCCCTGCTGAAAGCACAGGCCGCCGCCCTGTCTGACGCGTTGTCCGGCGGCGTGCGGGTCGCCTTTGGCAGCAAGGACGCCGTGGAAGCCGCGAAGGATCTGTTCGACCGGGTAGAGACGCTGTAAGCGCCGGTCATTTGTAAAAATATTTTATTTGTAGTTCCGAAACACCCGCAGGGTGTTTCGGAACTACTTTTTTCCCACACACACTTTTTCTGCACATATCACCTGCATTCCGTCCAAACTACCAAAAAAAGCCAGATTTTTTGTGAGATAAGTCATACTCATTTAAGAAAATTTGAACAAATTGCGAAATTTGTGTGTTTCCGGTGTGGACAAAAACGTTTTCAGCTGATAGAATGGGAGCTGTTCTTTCTCCGCCGTCCGCAACCGGCGGAGTGTTTTATTGGAAGCAGGAGGTTTCTCATGTTAGAAAAGTTCTTTCACCTGAAAGAAAACCACACCGATGCAAAGACCGAGATCATGGCTGGTATCACCACCTTCATGACCATGGCTTACATCCTTGCCGTCAACCCCAATATCCTGTCCGCAGCGGGTATGGATTCCAAGGCTGTGCTGATTGCCACCGCGCTGGCATCCTTCATTGCCACCGCATTGATGGCCGTGCTGGCCAACTACCCCTTTGCACTGGCTCCCGGCATGGGCCTGAACGCCTACTTTGCCTACACGGTCGTGCTGACCATGGGTTACAGCTGGCAGCTGGCTCTGATGGCCGTCTTTGTTGAGGGCATCATCTTCATCGCACTGTCCCTGACCAATGTGCGCGAGGGCATCTTCAATGCCATTCCCATGACCCTGAAGAGCGCCGTCAGCGTGGGCATCGGCCTGTTTGTGGCCTTTGTCGGCCTGCAGAACGCCAAGCTGATCGTCAACAGCGATTCCACGCTGGTCACCTACCAGCACTTCAAGGGCGCAACCTTCCACAGCGTGGGCGTGGGCGCCATCCTTGCTCTGCTGGGCGTGGTCATCACCGCCATTCTGCTGGTCAAAAAGGTCAAGGGCGGCATCCTGTACGGCATCCTGATCACCTGGCTGCTGGGCATCGTGTGCGAGCTGACCGGTATCTACGTCCCCGATGTAGAAGCCGGTATGTACTCCGTGATCCCCACCGCCTTTGTCAGCTTTGACTTCTCCGCACTGGGCGAGACTTTTGGTCAGGTGTTCAAGACCGACTTCTCCGGTGTCGGCCTGCTGAACTTCTTCGCCGTGATGTTCTCCTTCCTGTTCGTGGACCTGTTCGACACGCTGGGCACCCTGATCGGCGTGGCCTCCAAGGCTGATATGCTGGACGAGGACGGCCGTCTGCCCCACATCAAGGGCGCACTGATGGCAGACTCCATCGGCACCTGCGTGGGCGCTGTGCTGGGCACTTCCACCACCACCACCTTCGTGGAGAGCGCCTCCGGCGTTACCGAGGGCGGCCGCACCGGTCTGACCGCTATGACCACCGGCGTGCTGTTCCTGCTGGCTACCATCTTCAGCCCGCTGTTCCTCACCATCCCCAGCTTTGCTACCGCTCCGGCTCTGATCATCGTGGGCTTCTACATGATGGGTTCTGCCATCAAGATCGACTTCAATGATCCCAGCGAGGGCATCCCCGCCTTCCTGACCATTCTGGCTATGCCCACTGCTTACAGCATCTCCGAGGGTATCGCCATCGGTATCATCTCCTGGACCATCATCAATGTGATCACCGGCAAGGCCAAGGAGAAGAAGATCAGCCCGCTGATGTATGTGCTCACCGTGCTGTTCATCCTCAAGTATGTGTGCCTTTAATTCCCTGAGCGTCTAAAAAAGCCAAGCACCCCCTGCGGTCTGCCCGTACAGGCCGCAGGGGGTGCTTTTTTGTGCAGTTGAAAAGAGGTAGTAACCTTTACAAAAACAGCCGCGCCCCATCTGCTGGTTCAGACGAGGCGCGGCCTTTTGCGGTATTTGGTTTGGGGTATAGGAGGAATCATGTCCCTAAGAGGGGGCTTGCGGCTTTCCCCCTCCCGGTGACTTTATAATATCCGAAAAATTCTACGAAATTATGCTTATTTTATGAATGTGTTGTAAACATTACTCCGGGGCCTTCATGCTTTCCACCATGCTGATGCGCCGGACGTGCCGCCGCATGACAAAGCAGACCACCACGGTAAACACCATGGTCAGCGCCACCGCCAGCAGGTAGCTGCGGGGCGCAATGGTGCGAATGAACATGAGCTGATCCATCTCCACGGTCAACACAATGAACTTGTGCAGCGGTACACCCAGTGCCAGACCCACGCCGGAGCCAATAAGCGCCAGCAGCTCGATCTCGCGGAAGATGTAGCGGTACACTTCCTGATCGTAGAAGCCCAGCACCTTGATGGTCGCCAGCTCCTTTTTGCGCTCCCCAAGGTTGACGCTGATCAGGTTATACAGCACCACTGCCGCCAGCGCCGCCGCACAGATGATGATCAGCACCACCACATAGCCCAGACTGACGATGAGGTTATCGAACAGTTCGGTGGTGTCCTCGGTAAAGCTGATGCTGCTGACATAGTTGCAATCCAGCAGGTCGGTGCGCAGGGCGTTATACCCGGCAGCATCGGTGCAGGTGGTCTGCCCGTAGACCGTGTTCCACGGGATCTCTGCCGTGCCCAGCAGGCTTTCCAGTTGTGCGCGGGGGAGGTACAGCCGGGTGAACATATAGTTTTCCGTGATGCCGGTCAGGGTCAGTTCCACCCGGGCGCCCTCGGTGTTTTCCACCCAGAAGGTATCGCCGGTGTGCAGCCCCAGATTCTCGGCGGTCTTTTCGGTCAGGATGGCGCTGCCGCTGTCAAAGCTGATGGCCTTGTGTCCCTTGCGGGTGCGGAAGGTGACGTACCGGGTCAGGTCGCTGTCCTTGGCGGCAGCCACGATACTCACGCTTGCACTCTCGCCTTCGGCATTGTAGATGGTGGTGGATTTGGTATACACCGCGCTCCAGTTCTGCACGGCGCTGTTGCTGTCCAGCTCGTCTGCCAGCCCCTGCTCCATGGTCAGGGCTTTGGGGTCGCTGAGGGTGATGGACATATCGTTGTGGGTCAGCTCCGTGGCCTGCTTTGTGACGATGGGCAGCAGGGAATCCTGTATGCCGAAGCCGATGAGCAGCAGCGCGGTGCAGCCCGCCACGCCCAGCACGGTCATGAAGAACCGCTTTTTATACCGGAACAGGTTGCGGGCGGTAGTCTTTTGGGAGAAGGACATCCGGGACCACAGCGGGGTGATGCGCTCCATCAGGATGCGTTTGCCCGCCACCGGGGCCCGGGGCAGCAGCAGAGCTGCGGTCTTTTCAGCCAGACTGGAACGACAGGCGTACCATGTGGCAAAGCCGATGACGGCAGCGCTGATGCCCACGCTGGCAGCTGCCATGCCCGGGTAGAAGTACAGGGTGAAGGTGGGCAGGGTAAACACCAGCTGATAGGCGTTCCAGATAATGATGGGGAACACCACAAAGCCCACCACCATGCCGACAATGCTGCCCAGAATGGTGGCCAGCAGCGCGTAGAACAAATACTTGCCCGCGATGCTGAAGTTGGAGTAGCCCAGCGCCTTTAAGGTGCCCATCTGCAGGCGGTTCTCGTCCACCATGCGGGTCATGGTGGTGGTAGCCACCAGCGCCGCCACAAGGAAGAAGAACACCGGGAACACCCGGGCAATGGCGTCCATGCGGTCGGCGTACTGGGCAAAGGTGACGCAGCTCATGGTGGAGGTGCGGTCCAGCACATACCACTCGCCCTTTTTGATCTGGCTCACCTGCTCTTCGGCGTCGTTCAGCTGGGCAAGGCCGTCCGCCAGTTTCTGCTCTGCCTCGGCCTTCTGGCTCTCGTACTCGGTGCGGGATTCTTCCAGCTGGGTCTGCCCGGCGTTATACTCTGCCCAGCCCTCTTCCAACTGCTTTTGTGCGGCATCGAACTGGGTGTAGGCGCTGGCTGTGCCGGTGGTCAGCTGCAATTGCCCCTGCAAAAGCTGCAATTTCATCTTGCGCAGCGCAGCCTTGGCTTCGGTCACCAGCTGGTCGTTGGAAAGGTTTGGCGAGGAAATGAGCCCCTGCTTGTACATCTGCCGCTTGCCCGCGTCCAGCTGCTGCTGATAGCCCTGCAGCTGGTTATAGATGTTGTCGTAAGCGGCCTGCGCCTTGGCCAGCGCATCCCGCAGTTCAATGTAATCCTCGTCCTCCGGCTCGGCCTCGTCCAGCGCCTTTTCGGCGTTGCGCAGGGCTGCTTCCGCGTAGGTCAGCAGGGGGTCTGCCACTTTTTTCAGGTTGACCAGCAGCTCAATTTGCTGTAACTGTTCCTCAAATTCCAGCACCTGCTCCTCGCTGCTCACCAGCTTGTCGGCACCGCTCTGCATGGTGTCCGGCAGGGCAGCCTTCTGGGCGGCAAGCTCCTTTTCACCGGCCTCCAGCTGCGCCTTGGCGGCGTCCAGCTGCTGCTGTGCGTCCGCAAGCTTTGCCTCGGCCTCGGCGAACTGACGCTCTGCTTCGGCCTTCTGGCTGTCGTACTCCGCGCGCGCTTCGGTCAGCTTGTCGTTGGCGGTGTCCATCAGCTCTTCCCGCCGGGCGGTGCACTGCACGCTCTGGATGGCCTTGAGCTTTTCGGCTACGGCATCCACTGCGGCCTGATATTCATCGGAATCATTATCATACAATCCGGCGTTTTCTGCCTTGATATAGCACACCGTATAATAATCTGCAGTCAAAGTGCCTTCCGGCACAAACAGGATGCAGTCCAGCTGGCCATCGCCCACGGTGCTGCTCTCGGAATCGGAGGAAAAATGCAGCGGGTCCTGCACCGTGCCCACCACCGTGAACACCTGCCCGCTGACCCCTTCGGTCTCTTCCGGCAGGGTCAGCTGGGTGCCCAGCTCCACCGGGCTGCCGTGGCCCATCACGTGCACCACGCACTCCCCGGCAGCTTCCGGCATCCGGCCGGACAGCAGCACCGTGCGGTTCATGTTCTCCGGCGTATCGGCCTGCGGGTCGGCAGGCAGCTGATACAGCCGCGCCACGGTGGTCTGCTCGTCCCCTGTCCAGTGCCCTTCCACGTCCTGATACTTCACCGCCTGCACGGCGTCCACCCCGTCCACAGCGGCAATGGCGTCGATATCGCTCTGACTCAGGCCAAGGGTGGACAGCACCCGCAAGTCGAACACATTCTGCTGCACATAGTACTTCTGGGCAGCGGAGCGCATATCGGGGGCAATGCACATCAGGCCGGTGAGCATCATCACCCCCAGCGCCACGATGCCAAACAAGGACACCACCCGGCTGATGCTGCTTTTCATCTCGCGCAGGATATTTTTGCGGTAACTTTTCTGCACAGTTCTCACCACTCGATCTGTTCCACCGGCACCGGATGCTCGTTGACCTGATTTGACACGATGCGGCCGCTGCGCACCTGAATGATGCGGTCCGCCATACCGGTCAGTGCCGTGTTGTGGGTAATAACAATGACGGTGCGTCCGGTCTTGCGGCAGGTATCCTGCAAAAGGCCCAGCACCTGTTTGCCGGTGCGGTAGTCCAGCGCACCGGTGGGCTCGTCGCAGAGCAGCAGCTTGGGGTTTTTGGCCAGTGCACGGGCAATGGACACCCGCTGCTGCTCGCCGCCGGAAAGCTGCGCCGGGAAGTTGTTCAGCCGCTCGCCCAGACCCACGCTGCGCAAGGTCTCGGCGGGGTCCAGCGGGTCGCGGCAGATCTCGCTGGCAAGCTCCACGTTTTCCAGCGCGGTCAGGTTCTGCACCAAGTTGTAGAACTGGAACACAAAGCCCACATCATATCGGCGGTAGGTGGTCAGCTCCCGGGCAGAAAAGCGGCTCACGTTGCGGCCGTCCAGCCAGACGTTGCCCTCGTCGCAGTTGTCCATGCCGCCCAGAATGTTCAGCAATGTGGTCTTGCCCGCGCCGGAGGGCCCCACGATGATGCAGAACTCGCCCTTGTCCACATAGAAATTCAAATGGTCTGCGGCAGCGATCTTCACACTGCCGGTCTGGTAATATTTACAGACATCTTCAAACTCCACAAAATGCTCCATGGCGTTTTTCCTTTCTGTCAGAATGCAAAGTATTTCAACTTAAATATAGCATAAACCCACCGGGATTTGCAAAGTCCCCGGCACGAATTTTCAAAAACTTAACAGACAACGCCTAAAAACGCAAAAAAGCCCCCGCACGCAGGGTGCAGGGGCTTTGGAACAGCTTCTTACTTGCGGTTTGCCAGCAGGTTCTCGATCTTCTTCAGGGGGTCGATGATGCTGGAAACGGACATATCGTGGTTCAGTGCCACCACAAAGTAGGCAGCGTACTTGGAAACGTCCACGTCCACATACCAGTCGCGGGTCAGCAGCTCGGGCATACGGTAGGTCAGGTTGGTGCCCACAACGTAGGTCAGGGTGCCGTTTGCCACAGCCTTGTCGAACTTTTCCAGACCGCTGGTGAACAGGGGGAAGGTGGCGTTGGCGATGATGTTGGCAGCGCCGCGCTCCTTCAGGTTGCTGGCGACCTCCAGCATGCTCTCGCCGGAAGCAATGATATCGTCTGCGATAAAGACGGTCTTGCCCTCCACGCTCTCGCCCAGATACTCATGGGCAACGATGGGGTTGCGGCCGTTCACCACGCGGGTGTAATCGCGGCGCTTGTAGAACATACCCAAGTTGCAGCCCAGCACGCTGGAGAAGTACATGTTGCGGTTCATCGCGCCCTCGTCCGGGCTGACCACGGTGAACTTCTCCTTGTCGAAGGACAGGTTGGGGTCCTTCTTCAGCAGGCTCTTGAGCACCTGATAGGTGGGCATGGCGTTATCAAAGCTCATCAGAGGCACTGCGTTCTGCACGCGGGGGTCGTGTGCGTCAAAGGTGATGATGTTGCGCACGCCCATGGTCTGCAGCTCCTGCAGGGCCACAGCGCAGTCCAGGCTCTCGCGCACCACGCGGCGGTGCTGACGGCCGCCGTACAGGCTGGGCATGATAACGGAAACGCGGTGTGCCTTACCGGCCACAGCCTGAATCAGACGCTTCAGGTTTGCAAAGTGGTCGTCCGGGGACATGTGGTTCTCGTAGTTGAACAGCTTGTAGGTGACGCTGTAATTGCCCGGGTCCACCACGATAAAGATATCGTCGCCGCGGACAGACTCCTTGACCAGACCCTTGGCGTCGCCGCTCTGGAAGCGGGGGCAGTCGCAGGAAATAATGAAGGTGTCTTTTTCAATTCCGGCAGCCTTTGCCCAACGGACAAGGTGCTTGTCGATCAGGCCGGTCAGCTCCTCTGCACCGGGGCAGGCGATCAGCCGCATATCCGCCACACTGGGCTGCTCAAAGAAGGACTTAGGGGAAATTTCAATAGACATAGTCACATAACTCCTTATTGCTGTTTACCATCCGTACCATGCACACAAGTGCGCATATCTAGTTTTATTTTATCACATTTTGTCGATTGTTCCATATCAATTTGTTTCATGTATCGATTTTCTGCGCCTTGCACAGCTGTTTTTCCTTTTCCTTCAAGAGAATGTGAGTTTCTTACAAAAACCCGACCAAATCTTTACCGTTTCGCAAAGTTTATCTGATTTTTGAGGAAAAGTAATACTTTTTTACTGTACCATTTTCTTTTCCCTGTGACGCAAAAGAGCCGCTGCACGGTCGGGTGCAGCGGCTCTTCTCTTCACTTACCTTCTATCAGGGTAAAACGCTTTTTACAGGGCAGCAACGGCAGCCTTCAAAGCATCCACGCGGTCGGTGTTCTCCCACTTCACGCCCAGATCCTCGCGGCCCATGTGGCCGTAGGCAGCCAGCTGGCGGTAGATGGGCTTACGCAGGTCGAGGTCACGGATGATGGCGGCGGGGGTCAGGTCAAACACCTTCTCCACAGCCTGCTCGATCTTTTCGTCTGCCACGGTGCCGGTGCCGAAGGTATCCACCATGATGGACACAGGCTTTGCCACGCCGATGGCGTAGGCCACCTGCACCTCGCACTGCTTTGCCAGACCCGCAGCCACGATGTTCTTTGCCACCCAGCGGGTAGCGTAGGCTGCGCTGCGGTCCACCTTGCTGGGGTCCTTGCCGGAGAAGGCGCCGCCGCCGTGGCGTGCATAGCCGCCGTAGGTGTCCACGATGATCTTACGGCCGGTCAGGCCGGTATCGCCCTGCGGGCCGCCCACAACAAAGCGGCCGGTGGGGTTGATGTAGTACTTGGTGTTCTCGTCCAGCAGCTCAGCGGGGATGGTGGCCTTGATGACCTTTTCCATCACGTCTGCCCGCAGCTGCTCCATGCTCACGCTCTCGCTGTGCTGGCTGGAGATGACCACGGCGTCCACGCGCACGGGCTTGTTGTTTTCGTCGTACTCCACGGTCACCTGACTCTTGCCGTCCGGGCGCAGGTAATCCATCTCGCCGCTCTTGCGCACTTCAGTCAGACGCTTTGCCAGCTTGTGGGCAAGGCTGATGGGCATAGGCATCAGCTCGGGGGTCTCGTCGCAGGCATAACCGAACATCATGCCCTGATCGCCTGCACCGCCCACCTGATCGTTGGTGCCCAGTGCAATATCGGGGCTCTGGCCGTCAATGTTGGAGATGACGGCGCAGGTGTCGGCGTCAAAGCCGAACTTTGCGCGGGTGTAGCCGATATCTGCCACCACCTCGCGGACGACCTTCTGGAAGTCCACATAGCAGCTGGTGGTGATCTCGCCCATAATGTGCACAAGGCCGGTGGATGCGCAGGTCTCGCAGGCCACGCGGGCGTTGGGGTCGTGGGTCAGGATCTCGTCCAGAATTGCATCAGAGATCTGGTCGCAGATCTTGTCGGGATGTCCCTCGGTGACGGACTCCGAAGTAAACAGGTGTCTAGCCATTTTTTGCCTCCTAAATGTTGCAGTTGCGTGTATTTACCATTCCATCAAGTTTGTTTTGAAAAATAAAAGCGCCCAGAGCCGAAAGCTCTGAGCGTTGCACTCTTATCTTCCGGTTTCCCGCAGGATTTGGCACCTTACGCTCTCGCGCAGGTTGTCGGGCTTCACAGGGCCTGTCCCCTCAGCCGCTCTTGATAAGTCGGTATTCAATTGGTACGCTCAATATTCTATCATTGCAGCGTCAGATTGTCAAGATAAGTCGCACTTATTTTAGACATTCCTTTTAAATTGATGGAGCATTTCCCTGCTCCGGTGCGGCATAGCCGTCCCGGGCGGCGTGGAAAGCGCGCTTTTCCGCGTACATCCGCTGATCCAGCTCCACCAGAAACTTCTCCACACTGCCGCCCTCGTACTTTGCCACACCGGTGGAGAAGGACAGCTGAAAGCTGCCCGCCGGAGCGGTTTCGTTATAGTGCTGCACCCGCCGCTCGATGGCAGTGCAGGTCTTATCCAGAAGCTCCTCCGAGCCGTGACGGATCAGCACCATGAACTCATCGCCGCTCATGCGGATGGCTACCGAGTTTGCCACCAGCGCCCCGGACAGGATGTGACCGATCTCCTGAATGGCACGGTCGCCCTCGGCGTGACCATAGGTGTCGTTGATCTCCTTGAAGCAGTTCACGTCCATCATGATGCCGTAAACGTCCTTCTCCTGCGTGGCGTGGATGCGGTCCAGACAGTAGTTCATGTACTTGCGCCCAAACAGGCCGGACAGTTCGTCGGTATAGCCGCTCAGGCTGCGGGTCTGGCTGTCCACAAGCACAAAAGCGACAGCTACTGACAGCCAGCCGAAGGCCATGCCGTAGAATGCGCCCTGCAGCAGCGTGCCCACCGCACAGGTGACCACGAAATAATACACCGGAAAAAATTCTACCGTAATGCCATCACGTCTGGCCTTATGCACCTGCCACACGCTCTCGGCGTAATAGCCGAACAGCAGCAGATACAGCAAGATATTCAGCGGGCCGCGGCGGTAAAGGTTGTCCGCCGAAATGGAAAAGATCCACCCCGTGCCAAAAAGGTTTGCCACCAGCAGCACCAAAAGCGCCAGCAGCGGCGCGCCCAGCAGCAAATGCCTTTTGCGCAGGCGTCCGGTGCTGCGGTAGACCCGGAAGTCCACATACAAACACCACGCATAGCCCACGCACACGGTAGCGCCGGTGCAGACGGTGTTGGTCAGGTACAGCCAGAACCGGCTTGCCGCGCCGGGCACGCCGTCCAGCAGAAAGCTGATCGTCTCTGTTGCCTGTGCCAGCAGCGTCACCACCAGAATCCGGCAAAACAGCGCTGTCCCAACTCTGTTTTTACTTTCGCCGCGCACCCGCAGTAAAAGCAGAAAGCTTACCAGCACCGCCCCTGTGCCATTGGCCACAAGGATCTCGGGTATATTCATTGCATTTCCTCCTCTGCCCGCCTTACCCCATAAAGCGGGCAGCCTCCTGTTTTATACAGTACCTATTTGTATTATACACCCTGCCGCGCCCTGCTTGCAAGGCTTGGGCGCAAAAAAGGCCGCTGCACGGCAATTTGTGCAGCAGCCCTTGAGAGATCATCCTTTGCAGTTCAGCCAAGCCCAGAGCTTTGCCGAAATACATTTTTTTGCAGAAAACTTAATAGCCCTTTGCCTGCTCGCCGTTCAAAATCTTGACAGCGCGGGAGGTGCCCAGACGGTCAGCGCCCAGTGCAAGGAAGGTCTCCATATCCTCCACGGTGGAAATGCCGCCGGCAGCCTTGACCTTGCAGCGGCCATGCACGCCTTTGACCATCAGCTCCACATCATGGAAGTTTGCACCTGCGGTAGAGAAGCCGGTGCTGGTCTTGATGTAGTCGGCACCGGCCTCGCAGACGATGTCGCACATCTTTTCCTTCTCTTCCTCGGTCAGCAGACAGGTCTCAATGATGACCTTCAAAATCTTATCGCCCACAGCCTGCTTCACGGCACGGATGTCCTCGCGGACCGCATCGTACTCCTTGTTCTTCAAGCGGCCGATGTTGATGACCATATCCACCTCGGCTGCGCCGTTGGCGATGGCAGTCTTGGCTTCAAAGGCCTTGCTGGCGGTATCCATGGCGCCCAGAGGGAAGCCCACCACGCAGCACACGGGGATGCGGCCTGCCATATACTCCACAGCCTGCTTGACGTAGCAGGTGTTGATGCAGACGGATGCGGTGTGGTTTGCAATGGCTTCGTCACACAGCTGCTGGATCTGGGGCCAAGTAGCCTCCGGTTTCAGCAGGGTATGATCGACATGGGACAGGATCTCTTCGCGGTTCATGTTCGTTCCTCCGTTGTTTTACTTGCTGGCACGGCGCACCTTTGCCATGCCCACAGCGCTCAGTGCGATCGCAGTCACCGATGCCGTTGCACCAATGATGCCCAGCACCAGACCAGAGACCAGGAATGCGAACCCTTTCAGACCACGTTTCATAATACCGTACCTCCTAAAGTGTTGTTGATTTATAAAACCCTCTCAGTCACGGCTTACGCCGCGCCAGCTCCCCCGAATGGGGGAGCTTTATCATTGGAGAAAAACGTTTTCTTCTTCTACAAAAGCTCGCCCCCTTGGGAGAGCTGTCGCCGTCAGGCGACTGAGAGGGTTCTTGCTTATTTTTTCTTAAAGATGATCAGCTTACTGAACACATAGTTCAGCACCACGACCACCACGTTGGAGAATACCTTGACGCACAGCCCCCACAGCTCCTGCGCGTTATAGCTGACAAAAATCGCCGTAGGGCCGTCTGCGCCGCCAATAATGGCAACGCCCGCTGCCGATGCTGCTGCCGATGCTGCTGCCGATGCTGCTGCCGATGCCGCCGCACCGGTATAGCTTACCCCGGACGGGATAAAATGTCCGATCAGACCGTCCATCAGCGCCGCGCCCTGCGCAGCCAGCAGGTTGCCGCCCACGATCATGATAGCGGCATCCAGCACCATGGTGCCAAGACGGCAGGTTACAAAGGTGCCGAACTCCTTGGCCATGGCTTTGCCGGTGGTCCTGCTGCGGAACACGAACGCCCGGTTGGTGCAGTAGGCAAACAGGATGCACAAAGCGTTATCCAGCACATTGCCCCAGCTGTTGGCGGCAGTATAGCCGAACAGCTGGCTGAACAGCGCGTACAGCACAATATTCAACAGGGTGGTCAGCACGCCAAAGATCAGGTAACTGAGCACTTCCCAGTGCTTTTTGAAAAACTTTATCATGGCTTTGTTAACAAAAACAGCCCCGCCGCCGTTTTCCCGGCAACGGGGCTGCAGATCGCATTGTGTCTGAAGCTATGCTTTTGCACGAAGGGCTGATTACTCAGCGTCGTCGTTCAGCAGAGCCTTCATGGACAGGCTGATGCGCTTCTTGTCGAAGTCAACATCCAGCAGCTTCACATCGACCATATCGCCGACCTTCAGTGCGTCGGAGACCTTCTCAACGCGGTCATTGCTGATCTCGCTGATGTGGACCAGACCGTCAACACCCGGCAGGATGCGGACGAATGCACCAAACTTGGTCAGAGAAACGACCGGAGCGTGGAAGGTGCTGCCGATGGGGTAGTTGTTCTTCAGCTGCTCCCAGGGGTTGTCCTCGGACTTCTTGTAGCCCAGAGAAACCTTGTGGTTCTCGGTGTCGATGTCCTTGACATACACTTCGATGGTGTCACCAACGGAGACGACCTCGGAGGGATGCTTGATCCGGTTCCAGCTCAGCTCGCTGATGTGGCACAGGCCGTCGACACCACCGATGTCAACGAATGCACCATAAGAGGTCAGGCTCTTGACAACGCCGGTGTAGGTCTTGCCCACCTCAACGTTTGCCCAGAACTCCTCGCGCTTTGCCTTGTTCTGCTCAGCGGTCACCTTGTTGATGCTGCCCACGATCTTGCGGCCAGAGCACTCGGTGACGACCAGCTGAACGTGCTGGCCAACCAGAGCAGTGTAGTCCTCGTCGCGGCGCATAGTGGCCTGAGAACGGGGAACGA